>VSKW01011968.1_pt1 | contig 14272 bp, 11 predicted proteins | sample 4798611 | NCBI WGS metagenome assembly VSKW01 (sample SAMN12179536, study PRJNA552185) | sponge metagenome | biome: deep-sea hydrothermal plumes; feature: spots directly above weak diffusing fluid; material: sea water; isolation source: sponge from the Crane site of a hydrothermal vent ...
TAATGCAAACTCCTTGTTCGGCAATCATTAACATAGATGATAGTTATGGTAAAAAATTGCAAGTAGCTTTGCATCTTAAGCGGTGGACTTATGGGCAAGACTCTTCTGCAGATTTTTCTTTTAAAGTTATTAAAGAAAATTTAGAGGGAATGACCATTAGCTTAAAGTTTCAAAAAAAGATTTATGTTTTTACCACGGCCTTAATTGGCTTGCACAATGCTTATAATATTGTGGCCAGTGTTGTTGTGGCTTATGATTTTGGTTATGATATACAATCATTAGCAAAATCTTTGTCGCTATTTAAAGGAATTCCGGGAAGGTTACAAAAGGTAGAAAATACCTGTAAACTTTCTATTTTTGTAGATTATGCCCATACTCCCAATGCTATTTCTTCTGTATTGCTTTCGGTAAAGCCTTTAGCTAAAAGAGTGGGCATTGTTTTTGGCTGCGGAGGGGATCGCGACAAATTAAAAAGGCCTTTAATGTTACAAGAGGCTTTAAAAATTGCCCATTTTATTGTGTTAACTTCTGATAATCCTAGAGAAGAAAAGCCAGAAAGTATTATTAAAGACATTTTAAATGGAACAAAGGTTTCTGACTATCCAGATAAGTTATTTGTTATTTGTAATAGAAAAGAAGCCATTCAATTTGCTTTGACTTTACAAGGTAAAGACGATGTTTTAATTATTGCGGGCAAGGGGCATGAGCAAGAGCAAATAGTAAAAAACAAAACTTTTTTTTGGAATGATTATACAGAAGTACAAAGGCTTTTAAAAAATGGATAAAACAAATAAAAAATTTTTTGTGAAAGAGGTGGCTTTGTGGTCAAAGGCAAAGATTTTAAAGCATGATGCTCAGGGGTTTTCTAATTTTTTAACAGACACTAGACAGTATAAGCAAGATAGTGCTTTTGTTTCTTTGCAGGGCAAGGTGGATGCCAATGCGTTTTTAAAAATCGCTTATGAAAAAGGTGTTCGTGTTTTTTTTATAGACCAAAAGATTAGTAAAAAATTTTTGACCGAAATTATGTCATTTAATGATGTTAGTGTGCTACAGGTGCCAGACACTTTAAAAGCTTTACAATTAATGGCTGTTCAATGGAGAAAATCACTAAAAGGAAAGTTGGTAGCCATTAGCGGGTCTAATGGAAAAACAAGCACTAAAAATTTTACTTATCAATTGTTACACAAATATAAGAAGACTTATAAAAGCCCATTAAGCTTTAACAATAATTTAGGAGTGTCTTTAAGTTTGTTAGAGGCAGAACCAGATGATGAAGTTATTCTTTTAGAAATGGGAATGAGTCATAAAGGAGAGCTTAAATTATTAACACAAATGGTTAAGCCAGATATTGTATTAGTTACTCAAGTTAATGCGTCTCATATTGGTCATTTTAATTCTTTACAAGAGGTGGCCGATGCTAAGCAAGAGCTTTATCAATTTTCTTCTGATACTGCCGTAGGTATTTTTAATGAAAATAATGATTTTACTGTAAAAATGAAACAAAAATACTTAGCAGGTGGTGATAAACATTCTTTTTCTTTTGGGTCTGAAAAAATATTAAGTCATAAAAAGTCATTGCACCAATGTGTAGTTACGCAATTTATTGAAGAGTCTTTGTTTGGTTTACGCTTTACTTTAAGCTACTTTAATAACGGCAAAAAGCAGTATCAAAACCAAATTTCTGTCCCTTTATTAGGCGTGCATAATATGGATAATATTGCAGCGGCAGTAACTATTAATTTAGCACTAGGAGTGCCTTGGGATAATATTATAAAGGCTTTAAATACTTTACAAGCAGGCTGGGGACGAATGCAATTGTTACATCATTGCACAGGCGCTGCGATTATTTTTGATGCCTACAATGCAAATCCCGCTAGTTTTACATCGGCCTTAAATAGTTTAGAAAAATTTTCTTGTGCAGGAAAAAAAATCGCTGTAATAGGAGCGATGGGCGAATTAGGCAAGTGGTCCGATGAAGAGCATTATCGTTTGGCTTTGCGTGTAGGAGCTTTATTTGATACTATAGGCTTTGTTGGCAATGAAGATTCTTTCTTGTCGGGTTTAGAAAAAAGTTTGTTTACGGGAAATTGGGTTTGTAGCCCTTCGGTGAATACCAAAGAGTTTCAAGATTTTTTAAATACAATAAATTTACAAATTAAAAAAGAGGACATTATTTTTATTAAAGCTTCGAGAGTTCATCAATTAGAAAAAGTATTAGATAATTTTAAAATACAAAAAACGCAAAAAACGAAAACTAAAATACAAACTAAAAAATAAAAAAACAAAAAACAAAAAACAAACTAAAAAATACAAAAATACAAAAATACAAAAAACAAACTAAATAAAATTTATGTTTTTACAAAACACTTTAAAATCTAAAACCTCTTTATCGGGGGTGGGGTTACACTCAGGCAAAGAAGTTTCTGTTAACTTTCTTCCAGCAACGGTAGATACAGGAATTTGTTTTGTCAGAGCCGATTTACCAAAGCGCCCTTGCGTAAGGTTAGAAGCCCATAAAGTAAAATCTACCGAGCTAGCAACCACTTTAGACTTTGGAGATTATAAAATTTCTACAGTGGAACATTGTTTAGCAGCTTTGTATGCTATGGGAGTGGATAATTTATATATTGAAGTTTTTGGTGAAGAGATGCCTATTTTAGACGGAAGCTCGAAAGTTTTTGTACAAGCTTTTAAAAAAGCAGAAGTGCTAGAACAAAATAAAGTTAAGCCATATGTTTGTGTGCAAAAAGAATTTACAGAAAAATTAGGGTCTTCTTATGCAAAAGTAGAACCCTATAATGGTTTACGCATTAGTTGTAATATTGATTTTCCTCACCCAAAAATTTTAAAGCAATCTTTAGATTTAGAAATAGATAGTCATTCTTTTGATACAGAAATTGCAGGTGCAAGAACTTTTGGTTTTATAGAGCAGGTAGAACAGTTAAAAAAACAAGGTTTGGTACTAGGGGGGTCTTTGGATAATGCCATTGTTTTAACTCCCACAGGAATTTTAAATCAAGAAGGTTTACGATTTTCTGATGAGTTTGTTAGACACAAAATTTTAGATGCTTTAGGGGATTTAGCCATTTTAGGCCGACCTTTGCTGGCTCAAATTACTTTATATAAACCAGGGCATGCCTTAATGAACCAGTTGCTACAAAGGCTTTTAGCGCTACCGGCTTTTTATGATATAAAAGAAAGGGCTGGGGCTTTAAAATTTTAAGTAACCCGTGTTATTCTTCTTGTTTTCGGTGGAAATTTGGTATATCCAATAAGCTGCGCGGAGGCAATTATGAGAGTAGGAGTTCCTAAAGAAATTAAAATTAGTGAATCGAGAGTAGGGTTAACCGAATCGGGTGTTAGGCAGTTTGTTGCCCAAGGTCACGAGGTTTTTGTAGAAACACAAGCGGGTTTAGGCTGTTTGATTACTGACGAAAATTACTTATCTGTGGGAGCCAAAATTGTAGACTCTGCTAAAGAAGTTTATGAAAACGCAGAAATGATCATTAAGGTAAAAGAACCTTTACCTCAAGAGTATGATTTAATGCAAGAGGGTCAGCTATTATTTACTTATTTGCATTTAGCTGCCGAGCCTCAGTTAGCGAAAATTTTATGTGATAAAAAAATTCAATCTATTGCTTATGAAACCATTCAAGAAAGCGATGGAAGCTTGCCTTTGTTAACTCCTATGAGTGAAGTTGCAGGGCGTATGGCTACTCAAGTGGGTGCTTTTTATTTACAAAAAGACCATGGTGGAAAAGGCATTTTATTAGGAGGAGTAACCGGTGTTAAAAAAGCACAAGTTACTATTGTTGGAGGTGGAGTAGTAGGTGTTCAAGCGGCAAAAATGGCCGTGGGCTTGGGCGCAGATGTTATTTTATTAGATATTGATCATGCTCGCTTAAGTTTTTTAGATGACCTTTTTCAAGGGCGAGTGCAAACTTTGTTTTCTAATGCACAGAACTTAGAAGAGTCAGTAATTAATACCGATTTATTAATTGGTGCCGTTTTAGTAGCTGGCCATAAAGCGCCTCAGTTGATTACAGAAGCCATGATTCATAAAATGAGTAAAGGTTCTGTAGTTGTAGATGTAGCTGTGGACCAAGGTGGTTGTATAGCCACTTGCAAGCCCACCAGTCATGTGAACCCTACTTACGAAATTAATGGAGTACTACATTACTGTGTTCCTAATATTCCAGGAGTGGTGCCTAGAACTTCTACTTACGCATTAACTAATGCCACTTTGCCTTATGGTTTAACATTGGCAAAGTATGGTTTAAAAAAAGCTTTAGAAAAAAAACCAATTTTAAAGTCGGGCATTAATGTTTATGATGGTTATATTGCCTATCAAGCTGTAGCTCAAGATTTAAATATGGAATATAGACCTTATTTAAATTAAGGGCTTTGCTTTTTTTATATTTTTAATCCATTACTTTTATTTTTTTAAATATATATAAATAGAACCCCATATTTCGGTTTGTAATAACGCCACTTTTTGTTTTTTTAGTAAGTTTACAACTTCTTTATGAGGGTGTTTGTATCTAGATTTTTTTGCACTAGCAATGGCCATTATTAAATGACTTAGCTTTTGAAAAAGCTTTATATGATTACTATTTTTACTGCCATGATGATCTAGTACAAAGTATTTAATTTTTTCGGGGTAAGGCAAGTTATTTTTCCATAATAATTCGGCCTTTTTTGTGCTGTCTCCCCCTACAAGAATTAAATTTTTAATTAAAAAAACTCTACTTAAAAAATTAGTAGAAAGTGGGGTAGATTTTTTTTTAAAAAAAGTTATTTTTTTTGAAATAGCAAAAGGTATTTCGACAATACCATTATCTTTTAGTAAAAGGAGTTTTTGTTTGGTGCATAATTGTAAATTTCGCAAATATTTTTTATTATATTTTTTAATTTTTTCTCGAGGTTTTTTATATAAACAAAACTTTATTCGATTCTTTTTAAATAAATAAGTAAATTTAATATGATCTTTATCAGAATGAGTTAAAAGCAAAATGTTTTGTTTTGTTTTACATTTTTGTATAATGGCGTTGTTTTTATTGTAACCTTCTCCTCCCATATCAAAATGAAAGCAAGCCTTATTGGTAACAAGGCTGCTCCACGAGCCTTGCCCTACATTCCATATAATAAATACGGGTTGTGTAATTTTATTAATAGATAAATAGTGTGGGGAAAGAAATAAAAATACAAAAAGGCAATAAGTAAAAAATTTATAAATCATGATTTTTAAGGTGTATATTTTTTTTCATAGAAAGCTTATATTTTTTAATATAAACTTCAAAAAGGCTTAAACAAAATTGTAAGCTAATGGTATAAATCCAAAAATAAAGCAAGGGGAGTTTGTCTGCAGTAGGGCCATTAACTAAAAGGTTTTGCAAGGGGGTTAGTAATGAAAAAAATATTTTCCATAGGTAGTCAGCAAAAAACAAGTTAGAAAAGAAAAAGTATTGTAAAATAGATAAAGGAATTAAAAACAGTAATAACAAGGGAGTAAATAATATTTGTATAAAAATACTAAATGGATGAATGCTATTAAATTGACTTAAAATAGGAAATAAAAATAAATATAAAAGGGCACTTTGAATAGGTATTTTTATAAAAGGCTTTTTATATACAGAAGGAATTAAGGGGTGGCTTAATACTTGGTGTAAAAAATAAATAATAAGTATTGCGCTCCAGCTTAACAGCAAAGAAATGGAGGCCCATAAGCTGGGTTTAAATAACAAACTTAATAGCACAGAAAGTAAAACTAAATAGCTAGAGGGCCAATGTAATTTGCCGTAGTTGTTGATTAACTTTATCACTTGAAAAAAATAGGCGCGCAAAGCGGGTGCCGAAATATTAAGCATAAATGTATATAATAGTAAGAGGAATAAGTTGAGGCTAATAGTTATGCTTTTGGGTAAAAGAAGAATTTTGCTCTGTAAATGAGTAAGGCTTCTATATATTAAGGAAATGTGTAGCCCAGAAATAATAATTAAATGTATTAGGCCAGAGTTGGCAAAAAGAGAATACCAATGGGAGGGCAGTTTTTTACCACAACTTAAGCTTTGATATAGCCCCTCGTAGGGACTAGCTTTAGAGAAGCTTAAACAAAAATTATGTAAATAGTTGCTGAGGGCTAAAATGGGTTCGGACAAAAAAGCGGAAGTGCTATCAGAAAAATAGTAGGCTAGTACTATTAAGGGCAATAACAGAAACATTAGCTTTTAAATAGCAAGTTTACCTCCAGCTTAGGAGTAAAAATATTTACAAAACTGTTATTTTGAATTCATAAACTGCATTTTTTTACGAAAAATATAGTATTTTTAGGTAGTTATAGTTTGTCATAATTAAGGCATATTCACATAACGGGGGTATTTCCGCTTTTTCTTTTCTATTTATGGACTTTAGACACAAAAATTGTGGATAACTTCCATTACTTTAGAAGAGGTTTTTTTTTAACACTGTTCAAAGGCTAAAAATCTAGTAATTTTTAAACTATGATGCGTTATTTTAGATGGGTTATGTTTGGCATAATACTGGTTTCACATGGGGTGGTTAGTGCTAGTTTTAACTCCGACTACGAAGACTGGTTGCATAATATTTATTTAGAGTTTTATGAACAAGCGGTTCCTGCTCAGCGCTGGGATGGAATTGTAACCAGTAAAAATAAGGATAATTATAAAGTAAAGCCTGGAGATAATTTATCACAAATTAGTGCCAATGTTTTAGGTTCGGCTACTTATTGGCCTAAGTTATGGGCGGTAAATTCTCAATTATCTAATCCGCACTTAATTGCCGAAAATACTCATCTGAGCCTTAAGGCAGGTGGAGGTTTGCGTTTTTCTGCAGCAGGAAAACCAGCAAGAAAGCAAATTACTGCAAAATTTATAAGAGAGAATAAAGAGGGAAAAAAAATTAAAGAAAATAAAAAAGTACTTTTGCCTGCCCTGACATCTAGGATACGGCCCGTACTTAAGAAGTTTCCAAAAAGCTTTCCCTTATGGAAATCCATTTATCATCAGCAACAAGAAAAACTAACCAATGAGTTAGCCATAGAGTTTGTAGAGCCTGCTGTGTCTGGTCAAAAACTCTCTGTGTATTTGGATAATATGATTATAGAGCGCATACCAAATAGTATTGGTGAGGTATTGCCCAGTGGGCGAAGGCTTTTATATTCTAAGGGTCAGGATATATTTATTAAAGTTTTTGGCGATGCCGTGGTGGATGTAGGGCAACGACTTAGAGTGGTAGATACTAAACCTATTTATTTTAAAAACCAATCCATTGATGAAAGGCTGTTACAAGTAAGAGCGGAATTAAAAGTGATTGAGGTTGTAGCTAAAACAGACGAGGCTTTTTATGCAGAATATAAGGCTAAAATTACACACTCTTTTCTTTCCATAAAAGAAGGAGATTCTATTATTTACGGGCCATTGCGTAAATTTTTTGTAGAAAAAAACACTAGCAACAAAACATTGCCTCGCTTAGGTTTAATTATGGGAGGGAAGGGTTTGTCTTCTCCAGAATTATTGGGCTTACATAATTTAGTGTATTTAAATGTAGGCTTGCAGGATTCATTAAAGGTGGGAGATGTTTTTCCAGTATATCAAAGCTTAAAATCTAGAGGAGGCCGTGATCGTTGGGGAGATACAGTGGCTGCGTATATTAATATTTTAAATGTTCAAAAAAATACAGCCACTGCGGTGATTAGCCAAATTATGTCAGACATTAAAGTGGGTGACCGAGTTGGTAGCTTTGATGGAGTCAGCGATTTAAAGCGTGAAGAAAGTGATAAGTTAGATTTTGAGGAGTTTGGCGATGATGAAGACATCTTGGAGGAGAGTAGTTTTTTTGAAAAGAAAAAAACAATAGGCGAAGCTGCGCAAGACAAACAATTAGAAGGCGACTTAAACGGTAACGAATTAGAAGACGATTTAGAAAACGATTTAGAAAATAACGAATCAGAAGAAGAAGAAGAGCTTGATTTATAAGTTCTTTTTAGCTTTGGTGTTCTTTTATTTTATTTAAAATACTTTCTTTATCCTGATTTCCTACTAATTGATCCATAACTTGGCCATTTTTAAATAAGATCATAGTTGGAATACCTTTAACATTATAAGTAGAGGGGGTTTTTGCATTTTCATCAATGTTGATTTTATAAATATTGATTGCATCGGATTGCTCATCTGAAATTTCTTCTAACTTAGGTCCTAATGCTCTACAAGGTCCACACCACTCTGCCCAAAAGTCTACTAAAACAAGCCCCTTGCTTTCTAAAATATCGGTTTGAAAGTTTTGATCTGTGGTCTTTTTTGTAGGCATATTTTCTCCCTTTTTAGACTTAAGGTTAGTCTAAAAAATTTAGTTTTTCAAGGCTTTTTCCGATATTATTTTATGCCTAAAAAGTATAAAATTTTAGTCTTAGATGACGATGCAGTATTTGCAGATTCTGTGTCAAAAAGTTTGCAAGATTACGGTTATGATTCTATGGCGTGCACTAGTACTTTTGACGCAGAAGATAAGTTACAAACTTTTTGCCCAGATTTATTAATTGTAGATTTATTTATGCCCAGTGGAAATGGTGCAGATTGGGTTTCTGCTTTATTGCAAAAAGGTAGTTTAGCAATACCAGTAATTTATATGTCGGGGGTTTTTACAGACCTAGAGTTTCAAGCCAGTTTGCTTTACCATCCATTAATTTTAAAAGTATTTTCTAAACCTTTTGCCATTGCCGACTTGTTTTTAGTTATTGAGCAACACCAAAAAAATAAAATATCTGAAACAAAACAAAAAGCTAAAGTGTCGGAGTTAAGTTGTTTAGAGCAAGCTTTAATTGGAAGTAATTATACAGATTCTCAATTTATCCAAAATTTAAAGCGACCTATGAAATGTGTGGCTAATAATTTACCAGAACATTTAACAAGTTTTTTTCATATTAAAGCCAATGGTTTTTTAAAAATAAGAAAAGAAGACGAAGAAATAGTTATTCATTATAAGGAAGGTAATATTGTTTTTGTAAAGATGCAGGATAATAATACCTTGGGTGCTTTACTGGCAAAAATAACACAATTAAAATATGAAGATATAGAAATGCATTGTTTGGAAGCACAAAATACTAAGCAAAACATTGGGTCTTTTTTATTAAAAAATTCTTTAATTACAGAGATAGAAATTTTTAAAGCAGTTAATTTACAAATTGCACTAAGACTTTTAACTTTATTTGATGATCAACCAGTAAGCTGCGAATGGGTTGATGAAGAGAAGCCTGATTTTGCTTTAGTGGGTCATTTTTCTATCGAGGAATGGCAGCGTGTTTTAATACGAGTTTCTAATAATTTAACAGAAAAGTGTTTAAATACTTTTTTCAAACGATTTAAGTCTTACTATGTTATTTTAAGAGAAGAACAGCTTCCTGTCTCTATTGCTAATAAAGAACTTTTAAATCATTTTTCTCAATTAAAAGCAGAATTATCTTCTACTTGTGTTCAATTAGAAAAGTTAGAACTAATGAATACAGAAGAAGGCTTAAAATCGGTTTATTTATTTTTACTTTTAAATGTGTTGGCTTTGTCTGATGTTAAACAACTAAGTAAAAAAGAGTTATTAACTATTACTAATGCTAATAAAAATAAAGATTATTTTGAATTGTTAAATTTAGATGCAAAGGCAACAGAGCAGAACATTAAACAAGCATATAGGCATCTTTCTAAAAAATTTCATCCCGATAATGCTGCCTTTTTTTCTTCGGAAGAAGAGCGAGGGCTTTACGAAGAAATATTTAACTCTATTTCAGAAGCGTACAGCACTTTATCTAAAGAAGAGATGAGGGTTTCTTATCAATCTGTGCTAGAGCAAGAGCAGTTTGAAAACCAATTTAAGCAACAGCTAATAGAAGATGAAATTATAGAACAATTAAAAAGTTGCGACTTAACTAATTTGTTAGAAAAAATCAACAATTCTTATATTATTTATGCAAAAAAACAAGTTTTTTTACTATGGGCTTTAGTTATTGCTTATACACAAGAAGGCTCTGTTGAAAAACGCAAGGTAATTAAGAAAAAAATGAAAGTGTATTTAAAAAATGTTCCCGATACCATTACAAACTTTAACCATATTATTTATTTATCTAAAGCCTTGTGCTACGAAGTGCTTCACAACTTAGAAGAAGCTAAATATTATTTTAGTAAAGTAGAAAGCGTAGCCTCTATAAACATTCAAGATAATTTAAAAAATATAAAAATGTTATTATTAGACAGAAAAAAGAAAAATGTTAGAAAAAGAGATTGGCAGTTAGGCTTGTTGGTATTTGCTTTATTGGTTGGAGTTTTTAGTTATAAAATAAGTAAAGACGATATAAATCTTCTTGTGGTAGACATAGAAAGCCCTGCTTCTTCCCCTAAGGTAACTAAGAAAAAGAAGAGAGGTTTATCTTCGGTTGATAAAAAAATACAAATAGCTAGTTACTTTTCTAACTTAGAAGGCTTTTATTTAGACTCTTTAGAAGAAGCTAAAGGGTATAAATTAGTTAGTTTAAAAAATTATCAACTTATTTCTAAAGAAGAGAAGGTTAATAAGCTTAATATATTAATTTATAAGCAAATTGCATTACGAAAAGGGCCGGTTACAGAGAAAAATTTTTTAAAAAAGCAAAACAAAAAACAAATAAAAGGTATAAATAATTTTTTAGAATCACAAATTTCTATAGAAAAAATATCTCCTACTGTGTGGTCAGGATATACAGGTGGCCCTCAAAAGAAAAGTTTATTGGTGCAATATGTTAAACAACATAATACTTTTTTATACTTTATTGGAGAGTCAGAGAACATTTTGCAACTAAAAGATAACATTGAAAAAAGCCTTTCTAGATTATAAAAATATGTTAAGTTTTTTACAAAGTTCTAAATTAGAGTTTTTTTGTTATATTTTTAATAAATTAATAAAAAAATTTTTATTTATTACCTTCCTCTTTTGTTGTATTTTTTATATCTTAGAGGTTTTAAAACTTTTTAGTTATTTTTCTAGTAGAATAACTTTTTTAGATTTTATTACTTATTTGGCAATCGATTTATTTACCTTCTTGCCTTTACTTTTACCAATTAGTTTATTAATTGCCATTCTTTTTGTTTATAATTCTCTTTTTTTTAATAATGAATTTCTTTTAAGTTCTATGTTAGGGTTAAAATTTTTTTTTTATCCAATTGCTGCGGCAGGTTTTTTTGTTTTTTTACTTAGCTTACAAGTAAATTTTTTTTTAAAGCCTATGGCCTCGTATAAATTAAAGATAATGCGCAATCAATTTAGTGTTAGCGTATACCAAAGTATGAAATCAGAAGTTTTTCAGCTTGGAATTAAAGATAGTTTATTTTATGCCAAAGACAAGCTTTCTAATAATTTTTTTAAAAATATTTTTGCTTTTATTCCCAACAAAAAAAATAATATATCTATGTATGCTAAAAAATCGCGAACATTTATAAAAACAGAAGAAGATAAAAAAGATTTAATTTTAGAATTACACAAAGGAAAAGCATATAATTTTTCAGAAAAAGAGCCTTTTTTATATAACTTTGATAAAGCACAATTTTTGCTACAATCTTTTGCAACAAATTCTATCAAGCCCCATTTAAAATACTATAATTTATTAGATTTAAACTCTTCTAACAGTTTTGATAATCAAATAGCGCAAAAACAAGTAATATATAAATATAAGTCTATTAATTTAATTTTATCGTGTTTATCATTTTGCTTATTGGCATGGATACTTTTACCTATGAATTTTTCTAAAAAAAAATGGCAATCTGCTACAGCAGTTTTTGTTGTTTCTATATTTTGGTTACTGTATTCTATTTTTTTAAGTTTATCGAAAAAAAGTTTTGGCACCGAATATTTAATTTATTTAATGCCTAATCTATGGATTATTATTTTTTGTTTTTGGATGTATTATAAAAGAAAGCGCAATATACCTTTATCAGAAAGAATGTTGTCTTTTTAGTGACTACTAAACTTTAACCAAGTGGACAGATCGTCTTTGGTGGATAAAATTTGAGAGCCTTGTTTTATGAGTTCAATATTTCCAGAAAATACACTCCAAGGGGCTTGTGGAATAGTTCCCACTTCTTTATTTAACTGTAAACCCAGGCTTGCGGTTAATAAGCTACCACTTTTTTTTTGCCCCACAATCATTAAAACATGAGTAGATAAGCTGGCTATTAACCAATTTCTTTTATGAAAATTATATTTAAACAATGGCATATTGGGAGAAAATAAACTAACTATACTGCCTCCGCTTTTTTCAATAGCCTTGATGTAACTTTGAAACGAGTGGGGATAAATATTTTTAAATCCTGTGGGTATCACAGCAATAGTAGGGGTGTTATTGCGAATACTAATTTGATGACTATGTTGATCTATTCCCTGAGCCCCTCCACTAATACAGTTTATATGGTTTTGTTTTATGACAGGCCCTAGGGTAGCATCCATCCAATTTAAACTATCTATGCTGGGTTTACGACTACCAACAACGGCTAGCAGGGGCGAAGTTTCTTGGTTTAAAGGTTTTCCTATATAAGATAATAAAGGGCTATAATTTAGATCTCTAATTAATGAACAAGGATAATGGTGATGCCCAGGGTAAGTAAATTGTATGTTTTGTTTTATAGACCATGTTAGTTGTTCTATGGAATCTTTCCACCAATGGGGTTTTACTTTTAATCGTTCTTGCAAGTGAGAAGGCAAATATTTCCATGTATCGGCAATAGAAAATTGATATTTTTTATACTTTTTTAAGAGTGTTAAAAAGTTAGCTGGTTTTAAGTGAATGTTATGCCAACTTAAAGAAGCTAAAAGCAAAAGAGGGTCTTTAGTTCTGTTCATTGCTTTAATACAGCAAAGAAAAAACCATTTTTATAGGCTTGGTAAAAGGACTTGGTGTTAAAAAATTCGCATATGGTACGAAATAGAAGAAAGTATGCCTAGTGCTGCACTAATACTAATAATACTAGATCCTCCATAGGAAAAAAATGGCAAGGGAGTGCCTACAATGGGGAGGATGCCCGTAACCATGCCGATGTTAATAAATACCTGCCAAAAAATAAAAGAAACAATTCCGACTATACAGAGGCTGGAAAAACCACTCAAACTAGTGACAGCTATTTGCAGGCAGATCGAAAATAATAAAAAAAATAATAGGAGGCAAAGGCAAGCTCCCCAAAAGCCAAACTCTTCGCTTAAAACACTAAAGATAAAATCAGAATGTCGCTCTGGAATAAAGTGTAATTGTGATTGCGTCCCTTTGGTAAAACCTTTTCCAATAAGTTGCCCGCTGCCAATAGCAATTTGTGACTGTATGCTGTTGTAGCCAATACCTTTGGGGTCTTTATAAGGTTGTACAAAAGTAATGATGCGTTTTTTTTGGTAGGGCTTAAGCACAAAGTTCCAAGCTAGGGGTATACAAATTAATACAGAAATACCGGTTATAATAATAACTTTATGTTCTAGTGTAAAAAAAATTAGCATCGAGGCACCAATGCTTAAAATAATTAAAGCAGTACCTAGGTCGGGCTGTTTCATTATTAGTAAAAAAGGTAAACACAGCAAGATAGATGGCTTTATTAGCTGTTTAAAATTTAAGCTATTGTGGATATTATAAGTGGAAAGTAACTTTGCTAAAGCTAATATAATGCTTAATTTCATTATTTCTGAGCTTTGTAAGTAAAAGATGCCAATTTTGATCCATCGCTTTGCACCATAAAATGACACTCCCTCTGTTAGAGTAAAAACCAATAGTGCAATGTTAAGAAAGTACAGTGGGTAGGCTAATTTAAAAAATAGTTTTGGCTGTATAAAGGTAAAAATAAAAAAAACCACCCAGCCTATGGTTAACCAAGTTAGTTGTTTCCAAAAAATCATTTCTAAACCAAGCTTTACATTGTTGTAGCTGGCACTATAAAGAACGATTAATCCAAACACTTGTAAGGCAACAATAATAAAAATTAATTTTAAATTTAATTTATAAAAAATATTAGTTGTTGGTTGCTGTAAAATCATTATAAACCTTTTTTCTGTATTGCCTTTAAAGAAAGGCTATTTTTTAAGTCTTTAGGTTGCGGGGGGTATTTATCTAAATACGCTTGCATTACATCTCGAGCTAGGGGAGCGCTTCCTGTTGACCCATGGCAGGAGTGTTCTGTTAATACAGCCACAGTAATTACAGGGTTTTCTGCGGGGGCAAAACCTATGAACCAGCCATGATGCCTTTGGTTTAAAGGCA
>VSKW01016415.1_pt1 | contig 14252 bp, 14 predicted proteins | sample 4798611 | NCBI WGS metagenome assembly VSKW01 (sample SAMN12179536, study PRJNA552185) | sponge metagenome | biome: deep-sea hydrothermal plumes; feature: spots directly above weak diffusing fluid; material: sea water; isolation source: sponge from the Crane site of a hydrothermal vent ...
AACCACACAAGATAGACATTATCTCGGAGCATGATAATGCGCACCATGCGCGTATCGTGGCAGAGCCGCTAGAGCGAGGCTTCGGTCTAACGTTGGGCAATGCTTTGCGCAGGGTTTTGCTGTCGTCCATTCAGGGTGCGGCTGTTACGGCAGTGCAGATTGATGGTGTGTTGCACGAATTTTCATCTATCGCTGGTGTGCGTGAAGATGTAACGGATATCGTGTTGAACATTAAAAAAATGTCTCTCGCGGCAGAAACAGAAGGCACGAAGCGCCTGACGCTTTCTAAAAAGGGACCGGGTGTTGTGACGGCTGGCGATATTGAAGAGACGGCTAATGTCAAAATTCTCAACCCTGATTTGGTGCTATGCACATTGGACGAAGCGGCAGAGGTGCGGTTTGAGTTTATTGTGAATACGGGCAAGGGCTATGTCCCAGCGGAAAAAAACCGCCCCGAAGATGCGCCGATTGGTCTTATCCCTGTTGATAGTCTTTACAGCCCTATCCGTCGTGTGTCTTACAATGTAGAGAATACGCGTGAAGGGCAAGTGCTGGATTATGATAAACTAACATTGGATGTTGAAACAGATGGCACAATCACACCAGAAGATTCATTGGCACTGGCGGCTCGTATTTTGCAAGACCAGTTGCAAATATTCATCAACTTTGAAGAACCAGAAGTTCGCGTTGAAGAACGTTCTCTGGCAGAAGAAAGTGGTTTCTCGCCTTATCTCTTGAAAAAAGTTGATGAGCTGGAACTTTCTGTGCGTTCTGCAAACTGCCTGAAGAATGATGACATCGTCTATATTGGCGATCTCGTCCAGAAAACAGAAAATGAAATGTTGCGCACCCCTAATTTCGGGCGCAAATCCTTGAACGAGATTAAAGCGATACTAACAGGCATGGGTCTAACTTTGGGGGCAGAAACTCCCAATTGGCCACCTGAAAATATCGAAGAACTCGCTCGCAAATTTGAAGAAAATTATTAAAGGAGAGCGCCATGCGCCACGCTAAAGCAGGACGAAAATTAAATCGCACGGCTTCACACAGGAAGGCACTGCTAGCGAATATGGCTGCGGCACTCATCAAGCACGAGCAAATCATTACCACTTTACCAAAAGCGAAAGCCTTGCGTCCTTATGTTGAGAAACTGGTGACATTGGGCAAAGATGGCTCTTTGAGTGCGCGGCGTCGCGCAATTGCTGGGTTGCGTGAAGAAGAGTTTGCGGTAAAATTATTTGACACACTCGCCACCCGCTATGCAGAACGCAATGGTGGTTATACGCGTGTCTTGAAAGCGGGTTTCCGTTATGGGGATAACGCGCCAATGGCAGTGATAGAATTCGTTGACCGCGATGAAAGTGCGCGCGGGCAAGATTCTGGTCCCGTTATGGTTGATGACGAGGCGGAGGTTTCTGCCTAATCTGCTCTGCCAATCTTCTCTTATAGGGGGGGAGATAAAATGTCGGCTCATCTTTCTCCATATCTTTTTTCAATGGTAGCAATCGGGGGCGCCGTTGGTGCGTCCATTCGTTATGCGATTGCGGTGGCATTGCCTGTTTTTGCAATGGGAACGTTTCCTTTTATCACTTTGGCTATTAACCTTGCGGGTTCGTTTTTAATCGGGCTATTATATGGGTGGCTGGCACGAAGCGGGGGCAATGAAGCGTTGCGGGTGTTTTTAGGTGTCGGCATATTGGGTGGCTTCACCACTTTTTCCACTTTTTCATGGGAGATATTAACTTTGATAGAGCGTCGTGAGATATTATCTGTTGCCCTTTATATAGGGGGATCGCTTATCGGTGGGGTGCTTATGGTGGCTGTCGGGTATTGGCTCAGTAAGGCGGCGGCATAATGGCATCGGGTGTCCGCCATGACGAGGTTAAAAAGCCAGATGATGGTTTGCGTCTTGATAGATGGTTTCGCAAACATTTTCCCGCTCTCACACATGGGCGGCTGGAAAAATTATTGCGACAAGGCAGGGTGCGCCTAGAGGGTAAGCGGGTTAAATCTGCGGCGCGTGTGGTGCAAGGGCAGAAAGTTCGTATCCCGCCTGAGGTTCTACAGATACCAGATGCCAGCACCTTCCCCATTTCTAATGCCGATGATGAAAAGTTTGCGACACTAGCAAAGGAATTACACAAAGCCATTCTCTATAAGGACGAGGATATTTTGGTATTGAATAAGCCGTCAGGTTTGGCGGTGCAGGGGGGTAGCAAGACACATATCCATGTTGATGCCGCCTTGCCTTATCTCAAAATGGGGGCGGAGGAATCGCCACGCCTTGTGCATCGGCTAGATAAAGATACATCGGGTGTGTTGATATTGGCACGAACGAGGCAGGTGGCACATACCCTAACCAGATATTTTGCGGCACGAGAGGTTGATAAAGTTTATTGGGCATTGGTGCATGGTGTGCCGCGTCCGCTAGAGGGGGCGATTACCGATCCCTTAATCAAAGCGAAAGACGAAGATGGGCAAGAAAAAATGCACCTTGTCAGCCTTGATGAAGAAGAGGCGAAGGAGGCGCATACTGATTTTGCGACAATGGAGAGGGCAGCACCACATTTATCGTGGGTGGCATTTCGTCCTCGCACGGGGCGCACGCACCAGATAAGGGCGCATGCGGCGGCGATAGGGCACCCGATTATTGGTGATGGCAAATATCGCATTAGCGAGAAACAGGCGGGTGGTTTGCTTGCGAAAAAGCTTCATTTACATGCGCGTTCCATTATGATGCCGCGTCTAGGCGGCAAACGTGGTTATTTCACTTGTGTGGCGCCGCTTCGTTCGCACATGGCAGAGAGTTGGGATATATTGGGTTTTGACGAGGCATCGGCAGAGAATCCCTTTCCCGATATATTTAGATAGGAGTATTAGATGCGTTTGGTAGTTTTTGATTGTGATGGCACATTGGTTGATAGCCAGCGCACGATAATTTCGGCGACGGAGGGAACATTGAATGCGTTTGCCGTGCCGCCGCCGCCACGACGGGATATATTATATGCGGTTGGTTTGCCGATAGAGGTTGCGATGCGCCGCCATGCCCCAAATGTTAGCGATGCGGTGCTGGAAAATATCGTGGCAGAGTTCAAAGTGCTTTATCATGATTTATCGCAACAGATGGATAAGGGGCAGATTATGTACCCCAATACGCGGGATTTAATATGCGATTTAGCGGCTATCCCTGATACATTATTAGCGATTGTCACGATGAAATCGCGGCGGGGGCTAGAACGCGTGGTTGATGTTTATGAGATAGGCGATTTTTTCCACTCCCTCAAGACGGCAGATGATGGCGTGGGTAAGCCTGCGCCAGATTTATTATTGGCGGCGATGGCGGAGTGTGGTGTTGATGCGGCGGATACGATTATGGTCGGCGATACAAGTTTTGATATGTTGATGGCGAAGGCGGCTGGCACGAAGGCTTATGGTGTTGCGTGGGGTTATCAAGATGTTGATGAGTTGCAGGAGGCGGGGGCAGATGCCATTGCCGACACACCAGAAGCCTTGCGTCAGTTGTTAGATTTGCCAGAGGCGTTATAGGCAAACTATGGCGAAGCGATTTTATGATTGCGCCGAAGCCCGCACTTATTCTCCTAGCGGGGCTGGTAATCCTAGCGGCGCTGGCAATCCTAGCGGGGTTGATTTTGCGATTTACCTTGATGATTCTTTATTGCGGACCCCCGCCAAAGCGCCTTTGCTTGTGCCACATAAAGGTTTGGCAGAAGCGATAGCGGCAGAATGGCAAGCGCAAGGCGAAGAGATAAAGCCTGACACAATGGCATTTATGCGCTTTGCGGCGACAGCGATAGATCGTATCACGCCCGACCCGACTCCAACAATAAAAGAGTTCATCGGTTTTGGGCAAACGGATTTATTGGCATTTAGGGCGACGAGCCCTGATAATCTGGTGGCGAAGCAGGCGGCATTATGGAATCCGCCTTTGGCGTGGGCGGCACAAACTTATGCCATTGTGATAGAGCCGACCCAGACATTAAAAACGCCCGCCCCTTCAGAAGAGGCACTGGCACAAGCGGCAACGCAACAGCCATTTAGGCTGGCAGGGTTAGTCTATGGTGCGGCTTTGCTAGGGTCTGCGGTGTTGACGCTGGCACTGGCAGATGGCTTTATGGATGCCTCCACCGCTTTTGAGGCAGGGTTTCTGGACGATATTTTCCAGCAAGATTATTGGGGGCAAGATAGCGAAGCCCAAGCACGGCTTGATAAAATTAGACTGGAAATAGAAACGCTAGCGGTCTATTCTGCTTATATCAGGGAGGCATAAAGTGAGAGATATAATTGCGGAATTGGAAGAGCGTCGCCGTGTGGCGCGTATGGGCGGTGGCGAAGAACGCATTGCTGCGCAACACGCAAAAGGCAAACTGACAGCACGAGAACGCATTAACCTTCTGCTAGATCCCGATAGTTTTGAAGAAATAGATATGTTCGTAGAGCATAACTGCCACGAGTTTGGTATGGAGGAACAAAAGATACCGGGCGATGGTGTGGTGACAGGGTGGGGTACTGTTAATGGTCGCCCGATATATGTTTTTGCGAAAGATTTCACGGTTTTTGGGGGGTCGTTATCGCGAGCGCATGCGAATAAAATAAATAAAGTGCAAGATATGGCATTGCGTAATCGTATGCCGATTGTTGGCATTTTAGATTCAGGCGGCGCTCGTATTCAAGAGGGTGTTGATGCTCTGGGTGGTTATGCGGATGTCTTCCAGCGTAATACATTGGCATCGGGTGTTATCCCGCAAATCAGTGTGATTATGGGACCATGTGCGGGTGGCGATGTTTATTCGCCTGCGCTCACTGATTTTATATTTATGGTGCGTGGCACATCTTATATGTTTGTCACGGGTCCCGATGTTGTCAAGACCGTCACCAATGAAGAAGTCAGTGCGGAGGAATTGGGGGGCGCAAAAATCCATACCAGCAAATCTTCTGTCGCCGATGGTGCTTACGATAATGATATTGAGTTGCTCAGTGATTTACGCCGCTTCATAGACTTTCTGCCCCTATGCAACAAGGTTGGGTCGCCCGAAAGACCCGCTTATGATGCCCATGACAGGGTGGAAGAATCGCTGGATACACTTATCCCTGACAATCCTAATATGCCTTACGATATGCTGGAACTGGTCGAAAAAGTGGTAGATGAGAACGACTTTTTTGAAATCCAGAAAGATTTTGCCAAGAATATCATTGTCGGCTTTGGCAGAATTGAGGGACGCACGACAGGGTTTGTTGCCAATCAACCGCTAACATTGGCGGGTGTGCTAGATAGCGATGCCAGCCGCAAGGCGGCAAGGTTTGTGCGTTTTTGTGATTGCTTTGATATTCCGATAGTGTCTTTTGTTGATGTGCCGGGTTTCTTGCCGGGCACAGCGCAAGAATATGGTGGTCTTATTAAGCATGGGGCGAAACTGCTTTTTGCTTATGCGGAGGCAACAACGCCAAAGGTGACGATTATCACGCGCAAGGCTTATGGGGGGGCTTATGATGTTATGGCTTCAAAGCATTTGCGGGGTGATGTTAATTATGCGTGGCCAACGGCAGAGATTGCCGTTATGGGGGCGAAGGGTGCGGTGGAGATTATTTTCCGCAGTGCCATAGGCGATGAAGAGGCGCTGGCGAAACACACACAAGATTATGAGGAGAAGTTTTTAAATCCGTTTGTGGCGGCAGAACGTGGCTATATTGATGAGGTGATACAACCGCATAATACGCGGCGGCGCATTTCGCGGGCGCTGGCTCTTTTACGCAATAAGAATATGGAAAACCCGTGGAAGAAGCACGGCAATATCCCTTTATAATTGGAGTGCCAGAATGTTTAAGAAAATACTGATTGCCAATAGGGGAGAGATTGCGTGTCGTGTTATTCGCACCGCACGGGCTATGGGTATAAAAAGTGTGGCAGTTTATTCCGAAGCCGATGCCCAAGCGTTGCATGTGCAAGAGGCAGATGAGGCGGTGTGCATTGGGGGTGCGGCTGCCTCTGAAAGTTATCTCGTCATAGACAAGATATTAGATGCCATAAAACAAACAGGGGCAGAGGCGGTGCATCCGGGTTATGGGTTTTTAAGCGAGAATAAATCTTTTGCCGAAGCATTGGCGAAAGCAGGGGTGGCGTTCATTGGACCACCCGCCAACGCTATAGAGTCTATGGGGGACAAAATCACCTCCAAAAAATTGGCAGCAGAGGCGGGGGTCAGCATCGTGCCGGGCTATATGGGCGAGATTGGCGATGCCGATGAAGCCGTCAAAATCTCTAACGAAATCGGCTATCCTGTTATGATAAAAGCCTCGGCTGGCGGGGGCGGCAAAGGTATGCGTATTGCGTGGAATGATGAGGACGCCCGACAAGGTTTTCAATCCTCCAAAAACGAAGCCGCCGCAAGTTTCGGTGATGACCGCATTTTCATAGAAAAATTTATCACACAACCGCGCCATATAGAAATCCAAGTCTTGGGCGATAAACATGGCAACACAATCTATTTGGGGGAGCGCGAATGTTCTATCCAAAGGCGCAATCAAAAAGTTATAGAAGAAGCCCCTAGTCCTTTCCTAGATGAAAAGACGCGCAAGGCAATGGGGGCGCAAGCGGTTAAATTATCTAAAGCGGTGGATTATTGCTCGGCGGGCACGGTGGAGTTCATTGTTGATAGCGACCGCAATTTCTATTTTCTTGAGATGAATACGCGTTTGCAGGTGGAGCACCCTGTGACCGAACTCATCACGGGCATAGATTTGGTAGAACAAATGATACGCATAGCGGCGGGGGCAAAGCTAGAGATTAAACAAAAAGATGTATCAATTAATGGGTGGGCGATGGAAAGTCGCCTCTATGCGGAGGATCCTTATCGTGGGTTCTTGCCTTCTACAGGGCGCTTGGTGCGCTATCGCCCCCCACAAGAGGGCACGCGAGGGGGCGTTACCATTCGCAATGATACGGGCGTTTATGAAGGGGGCGAGATTTCTTTATTCTATGACCCGATGATAGCGAAACTGGTAACCCATGCTCCCACACGCACAGGGGCGATTGATGCCATGTCGGGGGCGTTGGATAATTTCCACATCACAGGTATTCGCCATAATATAGATTTTCTGGGTGCGATTATGGCACACACAAGGTTTCGCGATGGTGCCATAACAACGGCTTTTATTGATGAGGAATATCCCGATGGCTTTGCGGGTGCGCCTGCCAATGCGGAGCGTCTGCGGGTATTGGCAGCGATTGCTTATGTCGTGCATCAAAAGCAAATGTTGCGGGCGGCAAAAACCAGCCAAGTTATGGCGGGGCATCGCCACCATCCAAGCGAGGCATTGATAGCACTTTTAGCGGGAGAGAGTTTCACACTTGCCCCAGATAAGGCGGGGGTTTTAGTTGATGGTGTGGTGGTGCGCCTCCAAACAGATTGGACACCGGGTGATATTTTCTTCCATGCCGCTTTAGAACACGGGCACAGTTCGGTCGCTGTGAAAAATTTGGTGCAGGGTTATCGCCTAACAGGCGGGGGCACGGCGATAGATATTGTCGTGTGTACGCCTGAGACGCAAAACCTGTTTGACTATATGCCTGAACGAACAGATGATATAGGCGGTGCGGCTTTGCTTTGCCCTATGCCGGGTCGTGTTGTATCAATTGAGGTTGCGGTCGGGCAGAATGTCAAAGCAGGTGATGCGCTGGTGGTGGTGGAAGCGATGAAAATGGAAAATATCCTCCGTGCCGAAAAAGATATTACGATTGCAAAAATACTATGCGGGGTTGACGATAAACTCGCGGTTGATGACATCATGATGGAGTTTGAATAAAGTCTTAAATTGCACAAGCAACGCATCATCTAAAGCGGCAATGCTGGCGTTGGGGTGTAAGTCTTTTAACTGCGTCACATCTTGGTCGGCAATGCCACAGGGAATGATACCGTTAAAATTCTCTAAATCCATATCAACATTTATCGCTAACCCATGAAAACTAACCCAACGGCGCACTCGCAACCCTATCGCGCCGATTTTATCCGCACGACCTATACCCTTGCTGGGATTATCAACCCAGATACCAATGCGCCCCTCTGTCGTATGCGCTTGCACATTAAATGTCGCAAGACTAGCAATAACCCATTGCTCTATCTTATGCACGAAAGCACGGACATCTCGCTTTTGCTTGCGCAAATCTAGCATGACATAAACCACTCTTTGTCCGGGTCCGTGATAGGTGTAAGCCCCGCCACGCCCCGCCTTGTAAATCGGGAATTTATTCGGCGCCAATAACTCTTCTGGTTTGGCACTTGTGCCCGCCGTGTAAAGCGAAGGGTGCTGCAAAAACCACAGACACTCTGGGGCATTATCAGATGCTATCGCTGCTGCTCGTGCCTCCATAAAGGCAAGGGCTTGCGGATAGGGTGTCAAATCGGGGCTGTGTAAGACTTCCAGCATAGGTATAGCCTAGCACGATAGGGCGCAAGATAAAATACACTTCATTCATGTATAATAAAGTATATCACATATTCTTATTGATAAATAGAACGAGATACTCCATATCTATTATAGACCCGATAGGAGACGATAATGTTACCGATTGTGCTAGATGTGAAAACCTTAAACCTCGCCCTTATTGTGGGTGCGGGTGATGAAGGGCAGGCGGTGCGCCGCCTCGCTATGCTGGATGCGGCAGGGGCAACATCGGTGCAGGTTTATGCACAAAATGCAGATGAAGCGTTGGTGCGTGAAGCAGGGGCGCGATTGATAAATCATATTCCTCCCCCAAAAGATTTTGCAAAAGAATTAGCAGATACCCATATCGTTTATATTGCTGATATGGCAGAAGCCGAAGCCGCCCCCCTCGTGGCAGTAGCAAAAAAAGCGAAGGCACTGGTTAATCTGGAAGACAACAAACCCTATTGCGATTTCCATGTGCCAGCAATGGTCAGGCGTGGCGATTTGCTCTTGACGATTTCCACCAATGGAAAATCACCCGCTTTGGCAAGGCGTATAAAATCAGATTTGGGGGCGCACTATCCCGAAGCATGGGCAGAGCGATTAAATACACTTGCCACCAGCCGCACCAAATGGCGCGAGGCGGGGGCAAGTCTCAGCGAACTCTCAACACGCACGAATAATCTCATAGATGAAAAGGGGTGGCTATAATGGATTTGCAAAGAACCGCGCGTCCCTCGCAAGAGGTGCTGAGCACGCATTACGCAAAAGCGGCAACGGCACAAGACATTTTGCGCCAAGCCTTGCAGACAGATTTTGTGGGGCGCATTGCTGTCGTCTCCTCCTTCGGGGCAGAGGCGGTGGTGTTATTGCATCTTGTGTCGCAAATAGATCCGACCACGCCGATTATTTTCTTAAATACCGGTAAATTATTTGGGGAGACTTTGCGTTATCGCGATAGATTGCAGGAGGCATTGGGTTTAACCGATATTCGTTCGCTGGCGCCGCACCCTGATGACATCGCCAAATCAGACCCGAAAGGGGGGCTATGGCGACAAGATACAGATGCGTGTTGTCATATCCGCAAAGTATTACCGCAAGCGCGGGCGATAGAAGGCTTTGATGCTATTATTACGGGGCGCAAACGTTTCCAGACCAATGCGCGTGAAGAAATGAATGTCATTGAACAAGATACGGAAAATTCAGGCGGGCATTATCGCATTAACCCTTTGGCGAACTGGTCGCTAGACGAGTTGCGCCTCTATATTGAGAAGCATAATCTGCCTCGTCATCCGCTCGTCAAGGACGGCTTTTTATCCATAGGCTGTATGCCTTGCACCGACCGCGTCCAAGAAGGCGGCAATTATCGCGATGGCAGATGGGCAGGAACCGATAAAGACGAATGCGGTATTCACATCAATACGGGCGGCGACGGCATATAATCCTTTATTTTTGTCGGCAATGCTGATAAATTAGCCTCTCTACATGAATGAGTGCGGTCGTGGCGGAATTGGTAGACGCGCAGCGTTGAGGTCGCTGTGGGGTAAGACCCGTGGAAGTTCGAGTCTTCTCGACCGCACCATTCTTTTATGAGGCTAATATCGATAAAGAGAGACAATACTGATGTCTAATCCACCTGATAACCCGCTTGATGCGCCCCTTCCCGAAGTAGAGACTTCGCCATTATTGACGGATAGTGTCACGCCTGAGCGGTTGGAGAAAATATCGGCATTGGTTGCGGGTGGCGCGAAAGATGCGGTGCTGGCGGAATTAGAAGGCGAGCACGAGGCGGATATTGCGAAAATCATCGGGCTGTTGCCTTATAATCACCGCGCCGAGATGATGCGGTTAATCGGTGACAGCCTACCAGCAGAAGTATTTGCCGAACTAGAAGATAATATCCGTGATGAAGTTGTAGAGTTCCTAGATTTAGACACTTTGGTTTCCACCGTTCAAGAACTAGACAGCGATGAAGCGGTCTTCGTGCTGGAAGATATGGACGAAGCCGAGCGTGAGGAAGTATTGCAACAAATCCCTGCGCCAGAGCGTCTGGTGTTGCAACGCTCATTAGATTTTCCAGAAGAAAGTGCTGGTCGTTTAATGCGGTCGGAATATGTGGCGGTCCCCCCTGATTGGTCGGTCGGGCAAACCATAGATTATTTGCGCGAAAGCAAAGATCTGCCGGAAGAGTTTCTTGAGATTTTCATTATTGATACGAATTATAAACCGCTTGGCGTTGTTTATCCGTCTGAAGTGTTACGCACCAATCGTGATGTCGGTATGCAATCTTTGATAGACGAAGACTTCACGCTTATCGCTGCCGATATGGACGAGGAAGAAATCGGGCTTTTATTTGAACGTTATAATCTGTTGAGCGTCGGGGTGATAGACGAAGCGGGGCGGTTGCTTGGCGTGGTCACTGCCGATGATGTGTTTGAGGTCATCACACAAACGGCGGGTGAAGATATTTTGCATTTGGGTGGTGTGAAGGCAGACTCCTTCACGCATACAATAGGGGAGTCCGTGCGGGGTCGGTTCTCATGGCTGTTTTTGAATCTGCTAACGGCAGTGTTTGCTTCAATCGTGATTGGTTGGTTTGATGCCTCTATAGAAAAAATGGTGGCGCTGGCAGTGTTGATGCCTATCGTCGCTTCTATGGGCGGCAATGCGGGCACACAAACATTAACCATTGCGGTGCGCAGTCTATCGCAAAAAGATTTGCAAATGGTAGATGCCCGCCGCGTCATCTTGCGCGAGTTAAGGATTGGTTTATTGAATGGCACTTTATTCGCCATTGTTGTTGCGGTGTTGGGCTATGTCTGGTTCGGGTCTGTGGCTTTGGGGGCAGTGCTGGGGGCGGCGATGATTGTAACCCTTGTGGCGGCGGCGTTGGCGGGTATTTTAATCCCGCTTGGGCTACACAAATTTGAAATAGACCCCGCCATTGCGTCAGGAGTGTTCGTCACCACCATCACAGATGTTGTCGGCTTTTTCGTTTTTCTAGGTTTTGCCACATTATTTCTGCTATAAAATAATGATGAAACGCATTTTATTTTTAATCGCTGTTATTTTCGCCAGCCCTGTTGTCGGGGAACCCAGCCCCGCTAGGATAGAAAATTGGCGTGAAGGCACCGCTCTGCCACGCACATTACCCGATGCGCGCAGTGTCGTTCTCAATAATCAAATCTATGTGATGAATGGTGTCGGCAGCCAATCCTTTTTTGAACTATATGATGTCGCCGCCGATGGTTGGCGGCCGCTAACGCCATTGCCAGTCAATCTAAAACACTTTGCCTTAGCAGCAGGGGGTGGGCGCATATATCTTTCTGGTGGTAAGGGGGCTGGTGGTAAAGGGGCAGATGGCGCAGGTGATGTCTGGATATATGCCCCAGACGCCGCCTTATGGATACGCCGTGCTAAACTACCAACGCCTCGTGCGGGGCATGTAAGTGTCGTGGCAGATGGCAAACTCTTTTTATTGGGCGGTATTAGCGATGCGGCGGGTAAAGTCCAGATCTATGATATAAGCACGGGCATTTGGGACACAATCTCTGCCGCACCCCCCGAAACAATGCCAGTCGCTGTCGCCCATAGCAATGCCGTTTTATGGGGCGATGAAATCGTGTTGGTCGGGGGTGTCACAGCAGACGGACACGATGCCGCTATCGTGCAAGCCTTCAATATCAAAACCAATCGCTGGCGTCGCCTTGCCAATTTACCACAAGCGGCAAGTGGTGTGGGCGTTGCTGTCATCAATGATGCTTTGCATGTGCTGGGGGGCTATGCACAATCTGCGCAAAATGTATTGGATACACATTTTAGCTTCGTAAAAAATAAATGGCGCAAACAAATATCATTGCCGCATGGTATTCATCAAATGGCAACATCAACCACGCACACTAAAGGCAAAAGCCAGATTGTGCTTATAGGCGGTGCGCTCGGCGGTGGGTTCTATGCTGTCTTCACCGCCTCTGATAGGGTTAGCATTTATGAGCCTACATCTCGTTAAACTCTGCGTTGGTATTGAAAGCGTTAAAGAATTGCGCAAACGCCAAATATGGCAATACAAAACCTATAAACGCCGTGCCCATATCACGCGTATGACACCAAAACGCAGCGAAGAATTACTAAAAGGCGGCTCGCTTTATTGGGTGATTAAAGGGCTGATATGTGTGCGTCAATCTCTCAAAAAAATAGAACCCTATCTTGATGATGACGGCAAAAGATATTGCCGCTTACATTTAGATAAAAAACTCATATTGGTGCGCCCGACCCCGCGCCGTGCCTTTCAGGGCTGGCGATATTTGCCTGTCGCTGATGCACCCCCTGACATCATAGGGGGATTAGACGATGACAACATCCCCGAAGAAATGCGCACCGAACTTGCCAATCTGGGCTTGCTCTAAGGGCAAGGCATATTATCAAGCAAGCGGATATTGTTAATCCGCGCCGCAATGAGGGCACGGCGAGACGGGCTGGCTTGTGTAATCGGCTGCAGAGTTTGGGCATCACGGAGCGTGGCATAATCAATGGCAGTAAAACCAGCCCCCAATAATTGTGTGTGGGCAAGAGCGCTGGCTTCATCGGGTGATAGCGTGCTGGTCGCCAATGCTTTCAATATGATATTTAACTGCACCGCTATTTTTCGCTCATCCTTATTCAAATACACATTGCGAGAGGACATCGCTAGTCCATCTTTTTCCCGCATAATGGGGGCGGCGATAATTTGTGTTGGTATATTAAGGTCTCGCACCAATTGTTTGATGACTAATAATTGCTGATAATCTTTTTCTCCAAAAACCGCAGCATTGGCTTTCGTCTGTAATAGAAGTTTGGCAACAATGGTCGCCACACCACCGAAAAAATGCGGACGCTGTGCCGCCTCCAGTCCCAAGGCAACACCTTGTGGGGTAATAGGGGTGGCGAATCCTTGCGGATACATCTCATCATTGCTTGGTATAAACACCGCATCAACTGCATTAGAGGCGAGGACGGATAAGTCTTGCGCTTCTTGGCGAGGATAGTCGCCCAAATCTTCACCCGCCACAAACTGCGTGGGATTAACAAAAATAGAGACAATGATTTTATCACTATAGGGCGCTAACGCCTCTATCAACGATAAATGCCCGACGTGTAAGGCGCCCATTGTTGGCACAAGCCCGACACGCAAACCTGCGCTCTGCCATGCTTGGCTTGCCTGTTGCATATCATCTATCATACGAAAGATAGATAAAGTCATGGGGTGTCTTGTCCGTTGCGGTCGTGCGTGATGTAGGCGGCAGAAATCCCGCCATCAGCAAAAATAGTGCTGCCCGTTTGATAGGCGGCATTGTCCGATAATAAAAAACACACAAGAGCGGCAATCTCTTCTGGTTTGCCTAATCGTCCCGAAGGGATATGTTGGCGCCTTGTTTTCCATTTTTCTTCTGTGTCGAAATAATGGGCGGTGCGTGTCGTTAAGACAGGCCCCGCCGCCACACAATTGGCACGGATATTATCCCGCGCATAAGTCATAGCGATTTCTCTCGTCATAGATTCCACGCCGCCTTTGCTGGCGGTGTAGGCAATCTGTGCAATCGCCGAACCACGATGGGCAACGACAGAGGACATATTGACAATGCTCCCGCCCTTTGCCTTCACAAGATGCGGAAGGCTTTGCTGGCAGATAAGAAAAGTGCCCGTCAGATTAACGGCGAGCGTATCTTGCCATGCTTGCAGAGGGGTATCTATGGCAGAGGCATCATCGGGGGCGAGGGTGGCAGCATTATTAACCACGCCATCTAATCCACCTAAAGCATCTGCGGCGGCAG
>VSKW01020113.1_pt1 | contig 14168 bp, 11 predicted proteins | sample 4798611 | NCBI WGS metagenome assembly VSKW01 (sample SAMN12179536, study PRJNA552185) | sponge metagenome | biome: deep-sea hydrothermal plumes; feature: spots directly above weak diffusing fluid; material: sea water; isolation source: sponge from the Crane site of a hydrothermal vent ...
CTTGCATTACATCTCGAGCTAGGGGAGCGCTTCCTGTTGACCCATGGCAGGAGTGTTCTGTTAATACAGCCACAGTAATTACAGGGTTTTCTGCGGGGGCAAAACCTATGAACCAGCCATGATGCCTTTGGTTTAAAGGCAACTTTGGACAATTGGTATAAATATTTTTTTTAGAAAAAGAACGAAGCTGAACAGTTCCTGTTTTTCCAGAAAATTTATACTTTTTTAATTTCCACCAATGTGCCGTTCCTCTTTTGTTGTTAGTCACTTGAAATAAACCTTGCTTAATTATTTTAAAATTTTCTTTTTTAAAACCTTCTTCTATAAGATTTTTTTTTGTTGTGGGTGAAAATTGTTTAATTACTTTTCCTTGATTATTGATAATACTTTTTACTAAAAATGGTTTTACTACAAGCCCTTCGGTTGCAATAGTATTATAACTAATTAGCATTTGTAAGGGAGTGGTTAAAGTGTAGCCTTGCCCAATAGCATGCACTAAATCTTCTCCTTTTTGCCAAGGTTCATTAATTTTTTTAATTTTCCATTTTGGATCAGGAATTAGTCCTGTTTTTTCATAAGGAAGAGCAATATTGGTTTTTGCTCCTAAGCCTAATTTTCTGGCATAATAGGCAATATTATCTATTCCTAAATCAATACCCAGTTTGTAAAAAAATATATTATTAGAAGTTTCTAGGGCAGTTGCAAGATTAATTTTTCCTTGATTAATTTTAGAGTGATTATGAAAAAGGCGATTGCCAAACTTTAAGGTAGAGGGAGCATCTAATAAGGTGTCTTTGGTGATAATTCCTTTTTCTAATGCGGCCAAGGCAACAATGGGTTTAAATGTAGACCCAGGAGAGTAGTGGTTTTGCACGACTTTATTAATTAAAGGTTTTCCTGGATTTTCAGACAATGCTTTCCATAAATCATTTTTAATTTTTTTAGAAAATAGATTATTGTCATAAGAAGGGGAGCTAACCCAAGCAATAATTTCTCCATTAGTTTTCATAGCAATTAAAGCTCCAGACCTTGGCCCAATGGCGTCTTTTCTGTTAAAGCTTTTAAAAGCAACCTCTTGTACATCTTTATCTAAGGTTAATACGATATTATCGCCAGGTATAACCGTCTCTTTTTTAAGATCAAAAGAACTAAATTTCGATCGCACTTGCCTACCTTTAGAATCCACCTCTACCATATTATATCCTTTTTTTCCAAAAAGTATGGTATTCCAAATTTTTTCTAAACCACTTTGGCCAACTTGATCATTAGATAAATGTTTTTTATTAGAACTTTTTCGTACTAATCCAAATAATTGCGAAGCACTGTCTTGTATTAGTGAGTGTCTATAAGGGTGCTGGTTTAATATAATATTAGGATAGCTAAGTGCTAATTTTTGAATATTATAAATTTCTGTTAAATTCAGATGATCTTTTATGGGTATGTTTTGATATCTAGATTGATTTTTTTTATAAGAGATAATTGCTTTTTTAATTTTTTGTACAGGAATGTTTATAATTGCACTAAGTGCTTTTAAACTTTCTTTATTATTATTTTTATTAAAAGAGCTAAGCTCGACTTGATAAGCCGATAAATTTTTAACCAGTATTTTTCGATTTCTATCTAGTAGCAAGCCTCTTGTTGGAGCAATACTTTGAACTTTAATATAATTAGAGTCAGAAAAAAATTTAAAGTCAGAGCCTTTTATAATTTGTAAATAAAAAAGCCTTGCAGTTAAAAGTAGTAAACCTATTTTTAAATAAAGAGAAAAATTTTTATATTTATAAATCCAATCCTTTATATTAGCAGTCATTTTTATACCCAACCTATATGTTTACTAGAGGGGGTGGAGGGGTTAGAAATTTTTGAAAATATTTTTTTTTTGCGAAAGAAATAAAAAAACAACAAGCTAATAACAGCAGTAAGTAAACTGCTATAGATATTAAACACCGTAAAGCTTTTTTGAATGCTAGCGCTAAAGCTTTTTCCCGTGTAAGTAGAGTAAAGCATTTGTATAGCAATAAAGCTTAACAAAGAAAATACAAAAAATGTTTTTATACTAGAGGTAAAAAGAGTTTCTTTAATATAAAAAATAATATATCCACAACTGCACAGGCTAAAAAAAAGAGGAAAGCCTTTAAAAAGAGTATAAGAGGATAATAAAAGGCTAGCAAACAAAGACACAATAGTTACCGTGGTTTTGTTAGTATAAAGTGCTGCGTATACTATAAAACTAATCCATATTTGAGGGGAGGGGGCAAAGGGAAAAAGATAAAACCATAAAGTCACTTGCAAGCTAAGGCATGCGTATAAAACAAGGCCAATAGAAAGGTAGGCTTTTAAGTAATACATATTAAGGTTTTTTTACAATAAATACTTCTTCTAAAGTATTAAAAGAGACAGCGGGTTTTATAAGTACTTGGAGTTGTTTATTTAACGGGGCTTTTGTAATTTTAAAAATTCTTCCAATAGGCAAGCCTTCAGGAAAGTTTTTTTGCAAGCCCGAACTAATAAATAAATCTCCTTCTTGAATTTCTTTAGAAGATAATAGGTTTTCTTGAGGGTCAATAAATGTATAAAAACCGTTTTTATATCCTGTAATTAAAGTGCGCACTCTAGATCTTTGATTAATACTATCTATAGATATTTGATTAGACAGTAATAAAATAATTTGTGAGGTGTGTTTGTAAACATTTCTTACCATTCCCACAACCCCTTCGGGGCTTAAGGCTCCTTGCAGTTTTTCTACGCCGTCTGCCGACCCTTTGCTGACAGTAATGGATAAAAAGTGATCAAAAATATCAACACTAATTACTTTGGCCACTATTAATTTAGATTCTTTTATAATTTTTAAATTTAACAAAGCTTTTAAGCGTTGATTTTCTTTTTGTAGCTCTAATTTATTTTGTAATCGAATAACTAATTTTTGATTTTCTATAATTAGTTTTTTATTATTTTCTTTGATAGATAATAGCAAAGTGTATTTTTTAATGGCCTCATATATTCCTATTGGGGCTTGGTATAAGATACTAGGCAAAATAGCAGAAGCGTTGCTAAAATGATATGTCGTGTTGTTTAGTAGGGATTGAAAGTGTTTTTGGTAATTATACAGGCTAAGCCCTACGATTAAGACTAAGCTAAATAGGGTGATTTTACTTTTAACAATAGAAGGCATAGATTTCTTTAAATATATATGAGTTTTACTTTGAAAGTTCTTGCATTATAAAGCGCTTATTGTTTAAAATACCAAAGGTTAGTAAAAATTCAAGTAATCCTTGAGGGTGCCTTTATGAAAAAAATTATTTTTATGCTTATTTCTGGTATTATTGTTTTAGCCTTTGCCTTTTTTGGCTTAACGCCTTCCTTTTTTGGAGGAGATCGTGGGCGAGGAGTGGCTTTGTCGGTTAATAATGAAGTGATCAGTACGCTTAGTTTTGATAAGATGGTTCGTTCAGCTAGTAGAAGACAGTCAGCGCCTAGAGGCAAAACGGCTAAGGAACGGAGATTATTAGAGGCACGCCTAAAACAACAGCTATTAAATGAGTTGTTACAGCTAAATGTGATTTATGTCTCTTTAGCAAATTCGAGGTTTTATATTGCTTCTGAGGCCATTATTGACCAAGTGGTTTCTACACCGGCTTTTTCAGAGAATGGTCAGTTTAGGCGTACGCGTTATGAGTCTTTGCTAAAGTCGATTGGGCAAACTCCAGACAGCTTTGAGTCACAAATAGAAAAATCCATTGTTTATCAAGACTTTGTTGGATGGATAGAGCAAGCTACTCAAATGGTAGACCTAGAGGAAAAATTAAAAAATTCTGTATTAAATGCCGAAGTTCACTTAGATTTTTTTGAACTAAAAAAGCCTAGTAAAAACAAAAAAGCTTTAAAAAAAGCTTTTGATAAAAAAATTAAAAAAATAAAACAATTATTAACTACAACCAAGGTTGCTAGTATTAATAGCTGGAAAAAAAAGAATAAACTAAAGCCTGTGAAATCTGCCAAGGTTTCTTTGCAAAGCTCTTATTTACCTATATTGGGGCAAAATAAAATGGTTTATACAAATATTTTAAAAACAAAACCGGGACAATTTGTAAATACACTAGCTTTTCACAAAGGAGCGTATTATTTAATTTATGTAAAAGCGGTAAAAAAAGCCAAAGCAAAAAACAAAGCTTCTTTTGGTATTATAAGTCAGTGGTTTGCTCGTCAAAGGCAACAGGTGGCTATGCAATCTTGGTTTCAAAACTATAGTAAAAATTTAAACATTTATACTAATAAAAATTTAATAAAATTATAATGTGCGGATATGGCGGAATTGGTAGACGTAGTGGATTCAAAATCCACCGGTGGCAACACCATGGGAGTTCAAGTCTCCCTATCCGTACCACTTTAATTTTATTTTTTTTATTCAGCACTATTATAGCTCGCGCAGAATTTATTAATTTACCAAATCCTGGTTTTTATTGGAGTAAAAACAGTTTAAATCAAAAAATTAAAAAATTTATAAAGAAAAATAAAATTAATCCTGCTCAGTTATCTTTTTCTATCAAGGCACACAACCCCATTAAAGGCTTTAAGTTAAGTCATAACGGAAATACTTATTTTGTTCCAGCCTCTTTAAATAAAATAGTTATTGCTTTGGCTGCAGTGGAGGAGTGGGGAATTAAAAAAAAATTTACCAGTTCTTTGTTGGTAAAAAAGCAAAGTAAAATTAAAAACAAGCAACTAAACGGAAGTCTTTATTTTAATGGGGGAGGAGACCCTGTTTTTGTTTCTGAATCCATGTGGAATTTAGTTAGAGTTTTTTCTCACTCTAATATTTCTGTAATTAAGGGCGACCTTGTTATCTTTAAAAAATCATTTAAATCGAAAATTCAAAATGCCAATAAACCTCCTAAGGGAGATAGAGCTTATGAGGCATTAATTGCACCAAGTTCTTTTAATTGGAATAGTGTTACTGTTAAGGTAAGGGCATCGACCATTGGAAAAAAAGCGAACATTATTATTGACCCCTATAAGTCTCCATTTTTAGAAATCCGAAATAATGTGCAAAGTGTAGCTGGTAGCAAAGCTAATATTCAAATTAAAAGACTTGTTGAAAAGAAAAAAAATATACTAATTATTAAGGGGAAAATTGGTATTAAGGCTAAAGCTTTTGTAGCTTATAAAAGCATAATTAACCCCGAGCGTTGGTTGGGTAGTTATTTGCGTGTTTTTTTAAAAAAGCGAGGAATTGTTGTTAAAGGCAAGGTTAAAATTAAAAATTTTAATACCATAGACTTATGGGAGTATAAAAAACTAGCAGAAATAAAAAGTAAGCCTCTTCCTTTAATAATTGCAGATATGTTAAAGTTTTCTAATAATTATATTGCAGATATGTTAAGTTCACAATTTTATAATTATAATCTTAGAATAAAAGATATTTTTCAAAAAATAGGAAAGCCTAAACAAAGTGCTTATTTTTTTAACCCTTCGGGTTTATCTAGAAAAAATCAATTAAAGGCTAATACTATTTTAAGCTTATTAAAATATATAAAAAATCACACTTACGCCCCCGAGCTATTAAGTGCTTTTTCTATAGCGGGCATAGATGGAACTTTAAAAAGCTATAATTTTAGCCAGTCTAATCAAGTTATTAGAGGAAAAACGGGTTTGTTAAATTCTGTTGTTACTTTTGCGGGTTTTGTTCAAGCGGGAAAAAAAGAACAATTATTAGTAGTTTGGATGTTTAATGGCAAAGCTAAAGATACTTTAAAAGCATTAAATTGGAGAAGAAAGTTTCTTCAATTATTAGTTACTAAATAATTTTAAAAATTATGCCAAAGCATCAAAATCTTTTTTTTCAAAAAGATTTTTTATCTGCAAGTTTTTATCGATAAATTTTTGTATACTAAAGGGGCTTCGATTAATTACACAAACAACAGTGTTGACTGTTGCGCCTGCGTTTCGCAGATCGTCTAAACTGAGTAAAACCTGGCCTCCTGTGGTGATGATATCTTCAATAATGCAAACATTTTTACCTTTTACCTCTATGCCTTCTACGACTTTGTTAGTGCCATATTTTTTACTGTGTTTGCGCACAAATACGCAAGGTAAATTTAACTCTATGGCAAGGGCGGTGGCAATAGGGATGGCGCCCATTTCTAATCCTGCTAAAATTTTTGTTTCTGGGGGAATTAAATGTTTTAATTCCTTAGCTATAGCTTGTAAAAGCGTTGGATTAGATTCAAAACGATACTTGTCAAAATATTCTGAAGAGTATTGCCCTGAGCGAAGCAAAAACTTTCCGGTTAAGTGAGAAGTTTTATAAATATTTTTTTTTAAATCTTCTTTAGTCATTTTTTATTTAAGGGGATTGTTGTTATGAAATCGCTGTTTCAGGCTAGGTGTGTTGACCCATAATTTTTTATTATTTATTTTTTGGCTAGCAATGCTGCGTTTAAATGCATTAAATTTAGTTAATAGATATTCAGGTAACAGGTTAGGTTTATGGTTTCGGTTTTCTCTTTTGTAATATTTGCTTAACTGTAGTCCAAACCAATAAAACCTATTATCTTTTCTTGCAAAGGTGCAATTAATTCGCTCTCTTCTAGATCGATTATATATTTTATCAATAGCTATTTTGAAAGAAATTTTATCATCAAAAATTTTTCTAGATAAAGGGGGAAGTTCTTTGTCTTTTATAAGAAAGGCTTTGTTCCAAACATAACAAGCATTTAGGTAAGAATATTTAATAATATTTCTAACTATAGAAAATTGTATTTCTTTAAGAGCCGTTTCTTCCGATTTTTGTAAAAATATATTATCTTCTTGTAAATTATTAAATTTAACATCTATGATGGGCATACCTAAACTAGACACTTTATCTACAAAAGAATTCATAGCTCCATACTTTTCATTTAAAGCAAAACGCGGTAAATTATATAAATCAGAAGAGCTAGATTTTAAAAAAGAAGGTTTTATATTAGCAGATTTTGGAATAAACGATGCAGGAGAGGAGTGTTGTCCAAAAGCCGCATCTACTTTAAAGTCATTAAAAAAATCTGCAGAATGTTTTTGAAGGGTTTTGTTTACAAAAGTTTTAATGCTGTTGTATTTATCACTCATGATTTCAATATCTTCTACAGAAAAAGTGGAAAGCATTGTTCTTAAAGCCACTGTGCTTTCGCCATAAGGGTAAGAAAATGTACGAGGGCTTACTCCCAATTCTTCTTTGATTCTAGTCATACATTTAAGGACAGTTAAAAAATTTTTCTCTATAGAGTGCTCAATCATGTGGGCATGGTCGGCAGTGTGGCAGCCAATAGTGGTGCCTTTGTATTCGGTAATTGTTCGTAACTCATTCCATGTTAAAATTCCTAATTTTTTTTCGGCAACAGGCTTATGATTATTTGTATCGATAATGTCGGTATTAATAAAAAAAGTAAAAGGAAGGTTTCTTTTTTTTAAATGGGGAAAGCCATAAGTATAAAAAGAACGGTAGGGGTCATCTACAGTAATAACAACAGAATTGGAGTTAAAATTTTCTTTATTCACAAGGTGAGAAATAGCTTTTTCCATAGGAATAACAGAAAATGCAAAATTAGGTTTTTTATACAATTTTGTATCTTGTTTTATTACGCAGCTTTTCCAAGCAGTACCTGGTTTTTTATTTTGTTTTTGCTTTTTGGCTAAATAGGCCGTGCGCTTTTTTTCTCGGTAATGAATATTTTTTACTTTTTCTTCTTGTGTATTTTTTTCATTACTATATTTAGATTCTATACTATTGCAGTAAGTGTCTCGCTTAAAAGTATTAACGCTAAGGTTTTTTCCATCCATATAGTTTAAATGATTTAAAAATTGAAATTCTTGTATATTAGTCCACACTCGTCCTGTGGATTTTTTGCGAATATGTTCTTCTCCCACTCTGTGATATTGTAAAAAAACTACACTATGGGGAGCAATGCTTTTTGCCTGACTTTGGGAGGGTATTAAAAACATATTTATAAGGCTAGTGCTTAGTACATAAGTTAGTACATTAAAAACAAGAATGCTTTTCATGGGTTTATCCTTTTTTCGTTATTTGGGCTTTGTTACTGAGTATTTTGATTACTTTTATTGTGGGTGAAAGACTTTGGTTTGTAAGCTGTAGTAGTAATTTATTGACCTTTTCTTGATTAAAGTAGAGGTTCTTTTTATGTTTAAAATTATAGTATTATTTTTATTTGTGCTTATTGGAATATTGGGTTTAGACTCCGCAGGAGTACTAGCTTTAAAATGGGTAGTTCCTAACTCCAGTAAGGTAAGACCTTTATCTAGAGATAAGCTTTATAAACAGCAGTTATTTTCTAATTTAAACACTTTGCGTTTTACTTCTTTAAAAGGAAAGTCTTTTAAAGTAACCGATTTTAAAGGCAAAGTGATTATAATTAACTTTTGGGCTTCTTGGTGCGATCCTTGTAAAGAAGAGTTTCCTGCCATCTTAAAATTAGTGAATAGATTTAAAGGAAAAGTGGTGCTCATAGCCATTTCTAATGATTTTAATAAGGCTAGGGCCATTTCTTTTTTAAAAGGCTTTCAAAAAAACTACCCCAAAAGCTTTCCTTTTGTTTATGGCGTTTGGGATAAGAACTCTAAAATCACACAGGGAATATTTAAAATCATTAAATTGCCAGAAACTTTAATTTTAGATAAAAATTTAAAAATAGTAACAAAGATTATAGGTAGTAAAAAATGGCTAAATGGAAAAGCGCAGAATTTAATAAAAAGCGCATTATAAAATTATGTAGTTGATTCTAAAGCTATGGAGAGTTACTCTTAGAGTATGAAATTTTCTGATTTATCACAACAAATAGAAGCTATTCATGAAGAATCTTTAAAGGCCTTTAAGGGCGCTTCTTCTAGTAAAGATTTATATGATTTAAAGGTAGAGGTTTTAGGAAAAAAAGGAAAGCTATCTTTGTTGATGGGGTGCATGGCTAAGTTATCTAATGAGGATAAGCCTAAATTTGGTAATTTAATTAATATAAAAAAAAAATCTTTAGAAGAGGTCTATTTACAACATAAAAAACAATTAGATTTAATCGATTTAAATAAAAAGTTAGAGCAAGATTATTTAGACATGAGTCTGCCGGGTAAAGAGGTAGAAAGTGGGGCCTTGCACCCTATACAGAAAGTGAGCGAAGCTATTGTCGATATATTTTCTAAGATGGGCTTTTCGGTTCGTACTGGAAAATTAATTGAAGAAGATTATTATAATTTTGAAGCTTTAAATATTCCTAAAGATCACCCCTCCCGTGATATGCAAGATACTTTTTATATTGATAAACAGCATGTTTTGCGAACACACACTAGCCCCATACAAGTTCACACCTTAGAGACCGAGGCAGCGCCTTTAAGGGTGATTGGTTTGGGAGCGGTATTTCGTTCGGATAGTGACATTTCGCATTCGCCTAATTTTTATCAAATTGAAGGCTTGTTTGTGGATAAAAAAGTATCCATGGCCCATTTAAAAGGCACGGTTTCTTTTTTTGTAAAAGCCTTTTTTAATAAAGAGTTAAAAACGCGATTTCGACCTAGCTTTTTTCCTTTTACAGAACCTTCCGTAGAAGTGGATTGCCAGTGTTCTTCTTGCATGGGCAAAGGCTGTTCTTTATGTGGGCAGACGGGTTGGATTGAAATTGGAGGCTGTGGTTTAGTAAACCCTAAAGTATTAAAATTATCTAATGTGAATCAAGGCAAAGGGGATTGGCAAGCTTATGCTTTTGGTTTTGGGCTAGAAAGAATGGCTATTTTAAAATATGGAATTAAAAGCATTCGCTATTTTAGTCAAAATGACATTCGTTTTTTATCTCAATTTAAATAAAGGAAAATACAAAAAATAAAACTTAGGTAGATAATGAAAATTTCTTTTAATTGGTTAACCGAATATATTGATATTACTTCTTTTCAATCTCAACCAGAAGAGTTGGGAAAAAAGCTAACCAATGTAGGTTTAGAAGTAGAAGGTATTCAGGATCAAAAAAAAATATGGGACCATGTGGTTATTGCTAAAATTATAAAAAAGCAAGCTCACCCTAATGCCGACCGACTGAGTCTTTGCCAAGTTAAGGTTGGCAAAGACACTGTGCCCATTGTTTGTGGAGCAAAAAACCATAAAGAAGGGGATTGGGTTGTGGCGGCTTTGCCAGGTGCTAATTTACCTGGAGATTTTCTTATTAAAAAAAGCAAATTAAGAGGAGAATTAAGTTGTGGTATGTTATGTTCCGAAGAAGAATTGGGATTAAGCAAAACTATGGAAGGCATTTTGCTTTTACCAAGCGAAGGTTTGCAAGAGGGGCAATGTTGGAGTGAATACAAAAACTTAAATGACACTATATTTGATATTAATATTACGCCCAACCGTACCGACTGTTTAAGTCATTTTGGTATTGCTAGAGAATTATCTTGTGTGTTAGACAAACCTTTAAAAAAAACTTTTCCTGTTAAAACTCTTAAGTCGACCTTTTCTGCTTTTTCCATTCAAGTAGAAAAACAAAATACCAATATAGGCTATTCGGGTTGCATTATTAAAAATGTTAAAGTTGCAGAAAGCCCTAAATGGCTTAAGCAACGCCTGGCTTCTGTGGGAGTTAACTCTATTAACAACATTGTTGATATTACTAATTTTATTATGTGGGAGCTAGGACAACCTTTACATGCTTTTAATTTGCAAAAAGTAAATCAAGGAATAAATATTCGTCTAGCTAAAAAAGAGGAAAAGCTAGTTAGCTTAGACAACAAAACTCTTGTGTTTGAGGGGGGGGAATTAGTTATTGCTAACGAGTCTGCTCCAGTAGCTTTGGCTGGTATTATTGGAGGTTTAGATTCGGGAGTTACTTTTGATACACAAGATATTTTTATTGAATCGGCGTATTTTGAACCCTCGGCAATTAGAAAAACAGCCAAAACTTTTGGAATACAAACAGACTCTTCGGATCGCTTTTCTAAAGGGGCCGATTCGTCTATTTTGCTACAAGCTCTTAATAGAGCTTGCGAGTTGGTTGAAGATTTAGCACAGGGAGAAGTGCAGCAGAAAATATTTTATCACGCACCTCCAGCAGTTACAGAAGAAAAAATAAAAATCACACAAGAGTTTTTAGAAGATAAATTGGGCTATGAAGTTAGTATGAAAGATTTTGATAAATGGATTACAGCTTTAGGTTGCCAGCTAAATGTTTCTGATTCAAAAAGTCGCGAAGTAACACCTCCTTGTTTTAGAAAAGATTTAAGTCAGCCTGTGGATTTATTAGAAGAATATGCTCGCTTAAATGGTTATGATAAAATTCCAGAACAATTGCCTTCTTTTTCTGGCGAATCTAGCCCGCATACTAAGCAGTATTTAAAAAATAAACATTTAATGGATTTATGTAAAAATGCTGGCTTGTTACAAGCGATTAACCACCACTTTATTCATTCCACTTTTCAAAAAGATTTTTTAGGAGAAGAAAAAGATTTAAAAAAATATAGCACTTATATGGGAAGGCAAGCCATTCCTGTGTTAAATCCCTTAAGTGCCGATTGGGATGTTATGCGATTAAGTTTATTACCAGGCTTATTTCAAAATTTAATATATAATTATAATCATAACCAAAAATGGGGAAATTTATTTGAATTAGGAACTGTTTTTAACAAAGAAGAAGAGGCTTATAATGAGCAATTTTTTCTTAGCTTTGTATCTTGGGGAAATAAAGAAACTTTATGGGATAAGTCTAAAACGCCATTAGTATTTGCATTAAAAGGAAGGGTAGAGGCTGTATTAAAATCTTTAAACATTCCTTTTAAGTGGAGGGTAATAAAAGAGCCTAATTTTTGTCCGGATTTTTTACATCCAAAGCGATCCATAGCCTTGCAGGTAAAAGGTAAGTTGGTGGGTTACTTAGGCGAGCTACATCCTTTACTTTTACAAAAACACAAACTGCGTTTAAATGTGGCCTTGGCCGAATTTAATACCGAGTGGTTTAATTCTACTTTAAGTTTGTGTAACTCCACAGCCTTAGCAGGAAAATACCCAGCAGTAACTAGAGATTTATCTGTACTGTGCCCTAAAACTTTATTGTCCGAAGAGGTTCTTCAGTTAATAAAAAAAGTAGCGGGAAAAGATTGCGTTTCTTGCAGTGTTTTGGATATTTACGAACCTAAAGATAAAGAAGAAATCTCTATTACTTTTCGACTAGTTGTGCAAAATGCAGAAAAAACTTACTCAGAGGCAGATTTACAATTGCTTCAAAGCAATATTTTTAAAAATTTATCAGAAAAATTAGGTGTCACAGTTCCTTCTAGTTAGTTTTTTACCTTATAAGGCTTATGTGGGAGGCCTTACCTAAGGCCAGACTTTTTAAAAATATTGAATATATTCAAGCCTTTGTTAAGATTAATGTATAACAAAGGTGTTTATAATGAATTCTTCTGAAGAGCTTACTATTACAAAAGCCGACATTGTAGAACAGGTTTATAATAAAATTGGATTTTCTAAAAAAGATGCTACCGATTTTGTAGAGTTATTTTTTTCTTTAATGAAAACATCGTTATGTGATGGCGAGGATGTTAAAATTTCTGGTTTTGGAAACTTTGTGGTAAATCAAAAAAAAGAAAGAATGGGAAGAAATCCTCAAACAGGAGAAAAAATAGCCATTAAAGCCAGAAGGGTTATTGGTTTTAAACCTAGCCAAGTTTTTAAAGGCAATTTAAACAACAAGTAAGTTACAAAGCAACAAGGAGTGTGACCATGTCTTATCTAGACAAACATAAGCAAAATAATACAAGCAATTTATCTTCAAAAACACATGTAAAAAACATACCAGATGCCATAGAGGTTACTTCTGCTTTTAATTATTTAGACCCTCAGTTAAAAAAAGAATTAAATAACATACCAGATAGAATTTACTTTAAAATTGGTGAGGTAGCTAATTTACTAGAAGTAAAATCTTCGGTTTTGCGATATTGGGAAACCGAATTTCCTTCTTTTTCGCCAAATAAATCGGGTAAAAATCAAAGAATGTATAAGAAAAAAGATGTGGAGCAATTATTTTTAATAAAAAAATTATTGTATAGAGATAGATTTTCTATCGAAGGGGCTAGGGGGGTTTTAGCTCAAGCGAAAAAAGAATTTAAAGGTTTTTTTCAAGAAAAACAAATACGAATGAAAATGAAAAACAGTTTATCATTGGCACAACTTTTATTAATAGATATTCAAAACTGTAAAAAACTTTTTGTATAAAAAGTTTTTTGATAAATAGTATTTTTATAAATTTACAATTAACATTACAGTAACATTACAGTAACATTTGATCTTCAAAGGCGGTTAAAGCTGCTTTTGCTCCCTCTCCCATAGCAATAATGATTTGTTTAAAAGGGACGGTAGTAACATCTCCTGCGGCATAAATACCATTAACATTAGTGCGACCTTTGTTATCGACTATAATTTCTCCAAAAGAATTGGTTTTTACAATGTCTTTAATAAATTGACTATTAGGCATCAATCCAATTTGAACAAACACTCCATTAAGGGGAAGTTGTTGGGTGGTTTTTGTTTGTCTGTCTGTGTATTTTAGGTGAGTCACTTTGCTACCATCACCTATGATGCCTGTGGTTTGCACATTAGTTAGTATTTTTGCGTTGTCTAGAGATTTCAGTTTGTCTATCAAAACTTTGTCGGCTTTTAGCTCGGAAGCAAATTCAAAAAGGGTCACCGATTTTACAATGCCCGAAAGATCAATGGCCGCTTCCACGCCCGAGTTACCTCCACCAATAACGGCCACATCTTGTCCTTTGTAATAAGGGCCGTCGCAGTGAGGGCAGTAACCCACTCCTTGGCCGGTGTATTGTTTTTCTCCTTCAATGCCCAGTGTTCGCCACTGTGCACCTGTGGCTACGATAAGTGCTTTGGTATTTAAAAACTCTCCGCTATCTAGGTGTAAATTTTTTAGCGTTTTATTTTCTATGGATTTAATGCGTCTGTGTTCAAAAATTTTTATATCATATTCGGCCATGTGTTTAACTAGTTGATTGGCTAAGGCGGGGCCTTCTGTGTAAGTAACAGAAATTAAATTTTCAATACCTTTTGTGTCTTGCACTTGTCCGCCCATTTTTTCTGCAATTAAAGCCGTTTTTAAACCTTTGCGAGCCGAGTAAATGGCAGAGGCTGCTCCCGC
>VSKW01015843.1_pt1 | contig 14160 bp, 9 predicted proteins | sample 4798611 | NCBI WGS metagenome assembly VSKW01 (sample SAMN12179536, study PRJNA552185) | sponge metagenome | biome: deep-sea hydrothermal plumes; feature: spots directly above weak diffusing fluid; material: sea water; isolation source: sponge from the Crane site of a hydrothermal vent ...
ATAGCAGATAAAGGATATGATTCTGAATTAATTCGAGAACAAGCAAAACAATTAGGAATGGAGGCTATGATTCCAAAACGTTCTAACACTAAAAAACCTGCTATTCATTTTAAAAAAAATTTTTATAAATCAAGGCATCTTGTTGAAAATTTATTTGCTAGATTAAAACATTTTAGAAGTATTTCAACTCGTTTTGATAAGCTAGCTAGGCATTTTAAAGCGATGATTTATATTGCGTGTGCTATTATTTTGGTGAATTCAGAATGAGGACACGCCCTAGATTATCTCTGGAGGATGGATTCAGATCATACTACTCTTTTGATTAAAAAAGATTTGCCTAAAATTTATCAAGATTTATTACTTTTTATAAATAGATTTGATGTAATAAGACAAAGAAGCCCAAGTATTTTTCCTGACAATATACAGAAAACTCTCACATCTCATCATGTATCTGCTAATAATTTAGACCAGGTCATTTAATGCCTTTTGTGTGAAGTGTAACAGAGGCTATTATATAGACAAACGATTACTTTTAATCATGGCAAAGCATTCTCTCAGCATGAAGTTTTATTTAAAGCATTGAAAATAACATTTTCATATGAAAACAGAAGGAAAATGATGAAGAAATATGCTAAAAAGTAGGATGGGAGTTAAAATAAATGCATATTTTATGCGGAGTTGAGCATCATTTGCGATGATTACTTGCTTGGATAGCATAGCTGTTTTTTTGCCTGAATTTTTAAAAAAATAAAATCAATTTTTTTATATTTTTTACAAAATGTAAAAAAAATTGATTTATTCAGAATTGATTAATTATAAAAATGTTACACTGAAAAAAATCGTCCAAGATACTAATCGATGAAATAGGATGTGTATTCACATTTTCGTCTTATTTGATAGACTGCAAAGGGAGATTATTTCAAATGATTTATGACGGGCAGTGTCTTTCTGTTGTGCAATCTAAACAAAAAATAGTATCACTGATTTTTGACCATCAGGTTGATACAGTGAATAAATTGAGTCGTACAACATTGAATGAATTCAAATCTGCTATTGAAGCGATTAAGCAGCTTGATGATATTCAAGGATTATTAATTAAAAGTGGTAAAAAAGATTTTATTGTTGGGGCTGATATTGATGAATTTATTGAATTTACACAGCTTACTGAAGAACAATTAAGTGATTGGTTGAAACAAGTTAATATCTTATTTAAATCAATAGAAGACTTTTCTTTTCCAACAGTCTCTTTAGTATCTGGATATGCTTTAGGTGGTGGATTTGAACTGTGTTTATGTACAGATTATCGAATTTTAGATATAGAAGCTTCTGTTGGGTTACCAGAAGTTAAATTAGGCCTTTTTCCAGGATTTGGAGGAACCGTTCGATTACCTCGATTAATTGGTGCTGATAATGCGATAGAATGGATTTGTTTAGGGCGTTCTTATACTGCAAAAGAAGCTTTACAATTTGGTGCTATTGATGCAATGGTTCCTTTGAATCAATTAGAAATAGCAGGATTAGATTTATTAGCACGCTGCCAAACAGGTGAGTTAGATTGGAAAGCGAGTCGGCAAAAAAAATTAAAACCTTTATCTTTAATGCCTGCAGATCAAATGATGATTTTTGAAACAGCTAAAAGCTTTGTAAAAAGTAAAGCTGGACCTCATTATCCTGCTCCTTTATCTGCAGTTAAAATCATGCAACAGCATGCTGATCTTATGCGAGATGAAGCCTTAAGAATGGAAGAAGCAGCTTTTCCAAAAGTTGCAAAAACAGCAGTGTCTCAAAATTTAATTGCTCTTTTTTTACAAGATCAAGCGCTCAAAAAGAAAACTAAAAACATGATTCAAAATATACCTCATTTGAAACAAAGCGCTGTTATTGGCGCTGGTATTATGGGCGGAGGTATTGCTTATCAATCTGCCTATCATGATATTCCTATTGTGATGAAAGATATTGTAAAAACTGGTTTAGATCAAGGATTGCAAGAAGCGTCTAAATTATTGATCAAACAAATTGATCGTCAAAAAATTACAACACAACGTATGGCTGAGATACTCACAAAGATTACGGCAACTTTATCATATGATGTACTGAGTTCTGTTGATTTTGTCATTGAAGCTGTGATTGAAGTTGAATCCATCAAACAGCAAGTATTACAAGAATTAGAACATCATTTATCCGATACCAGTATTATTTGTTCTAATACATCTACCTTATCTATTACAAAATTAGCTCAATCTTTAAAATACCCAGCACGTTTTTGTGGCATGCATTTTTTTAATCCAGTCCATCGAATGCCTTTAGTAGAAATCATTCGTGGAGAAAAAACACATCCAGATACGATTGCAACTACAGTTGCTTATGCTAATAAGATGGGTAAAACAGCTATTGTTGTCAATGATTGTCCTGGTTTTTTTGTGAATCGTGTTTTATTTCCTTATTTAGCGGCATTGAATCCATTAATTGCAGAAGGGATTAGTTTTGAATCGATTGATAGCATCATGGAAAAAATGGGTTGGCCAATGGGGCCAGCTACTTTATTAGATTTAATTGGCTTAGATACAGCTCAGCATGTTGAGAAAATTATGGCTGCTGGTTTTCCTGATCGTATGCCGGTGACTTTTAATAATCCGCTTGAAAAATTATTAAAAGCGAATTATTTAGGTAAAAAAAATAAGATAGGATTTTATGAATATCATCGAGATAAAAAGAATAAAGAAATTAAAACAGTCAATATGAAAGCAATAGAATTATTATATGGCGCTAATACACCAAAACAAGGTGAAGCAGATCACATTATTCAGCGTATGATGATTCCTATGGCGATGGAAAGCATTCGTTGTTTAGAAGAAAAGATTATTGATAATCCTGCAGAAGCTGATATGGCGTTGCTTTATGGTTTAGGTTTTCCTCCTTTTAAAGGCGGTATTTTTCGTTACATTGATGCCTTTGGATTAGATCATTTTGTCAAAACAGCTCAAAGTTTTTTATCAGTGAGCCCAATGTATCAGCCAACTGAATCTTTATGTCAATTAGCCAAACAAGGTAAAACTTACTATTAAATTACGATGATGACATATTGAATACGTTGAAAGACAGCAGGAGCAAAGTATGAAGCGTGATTATAACCCAACTGATGCCGTAATTATTGATACTGTGAGAACGCCTATGGGGCGATCACGAGAAGGTCTATTTAGATATATTCGCGCAGAACAATTATCGGCACATGTCATGAATTCACTCGTGAAACGCCAGCCAAACTGGGATATTGAATTAACAGATGATATTATTTGGGGTTGTGTGAAGCAAACCAAAGAACAAGGATTGAATATTGCTCGTAATGCAGCCTTATTAGCTGGATTACCTTATAGTATTCCTGCGCAAACAGTAAATCGCCTATGTGGTTCTTCTATGCAAGCAGTACATGATGCTACGCTAGCTATTCGAGCCGGAGTAGGTCATATCTATATTGCGGGAGGTGTTGAGCATATGGGGCATATTCCTATGGATTATGAAGTTGATATTAATCCAGCGGCCTCTCTTTTTAGTGCTAAAGCTTCCAATTTAATGGGTTTAACTGCGGAAATGTTAGCAAAATTTCATAGTGTGACGCGTGATGCACAAGATCAATTTGCCCTTAGATCACATCAATTAGCAGCGCAAGCGACACATCAAGGCTATTGGAAATCTGAAATTGTGGCAACTGAAGGGCATAATGTTCAAGGATTTAAAGTAGCCTGTGACCGTGATGAAGTGATTCGTTTTGATAGCTCACTAGACGCTTTAAGTGCTTTAAAACCTAGTTTTGATCCTAAAAAAGGGAGTGTAACAGCAGGCTCTTCATCTGCTTTGTCGGATGGTGCCGCAGGTTTACTTGTGATGTCCTATGAAAAAGCCAATATATTAGGTTTAATTCCTCGTGCTAAAATTAAAGCAATCGCTGTTTCAGGATGTGATCCTGCATTAATGGGAAGAGGGCCTGTTCCTGCAACACAAAAAATATTAAAACAAGCCAATATTACATTACAAGATATTGATACTTTTGAATTGAATGAAGCGTTTGCAGCGCAAGCGCTATCTGTTATTCAAGAATTGAAATTGGAATCAATGCTGGATCATAAAATTAATTTACAAGGAGGGTCGATTGCATTAGGACATCCATTAGGTTGCTCAGGAGCCCGAATTATAGGTACTTTACTGAATATTATGGAACGTAAAGACACGACACTAGGGTTAGCCACAATGTGTATTGGCTTAGGTCAAGGTATAGCAACATTAATTGAAAGATGTTGACTGAAACGGGCTACAGTCTGAATGAATCTGATATAAAAAATCAGGATGATCCGATATATTTATACCATTTGACTTTGTGAAAACTACGTTTTCATTCTATAGCGATCCAACTTGTGCTATGATTTCATCATTGAAATACCCTTATGCATTTTTTACATCGCATTGTTTTTCAGCGAACACTTGAGATACGTGATATGATGCCGTCATCATTTTATTGTATTTGCATGATATGATGTTTTATAATTTGCTTATGTTAAAAGGGTGATTATCTATTATGAGCGATGTGTTATCTCCTATTGATCTAGAAAAACAGACGCCAATGATGCGTCAATATTTAGCAATTAAACAGCAATACCCCTCACATTTATTATTATATCGTATGGGTGATTTTTATGAGCTATTTTATGAAGATGCTAAAAAAGCCTCTCAGTGTCTTGATATCACTCTGACTCAACGCAATAAAACATCTGAAAATCCAGTTCCAATGGCTGGCATTCCATATCATGCATTAGATAATTATTTGCCACGTTTAATTAAGCAAGGTGAATCAATTGCAATTTGCGAGCAAGTCGGAGAGGTTAATGAAAAAGGCCCTATGATGCGAGAAGTCGTGCGTATCGTGACACCTGGCACAGTGAGTGATGAATTATTATTAGATTCACGTCAAGATAATTGGTTAGTCTCAATTGATATTGATGAAAAAAATAATCTATATGGTTTAGCCTATTTAGATATCAGTAGTGGACAATTTCATGTCAGTGAAATAAAAAGCTTAGACTGTATTTTAAATGAATTAAAACGACTAGCTCCAGCAGAAATATTATTAAATGAGCGCTGTCATTATGCTCATGAGATTTCACAATATACCGGCATTAAAATTCTCAATGCTTGGCAGTTTGATTACCATAGTGCTTATACTGCATTAACAAAACAATTCAAAACGCATCATTTAGATGGTTTTGGTTGTGAAGCACTCACAATTGGTATTCAAGCTGCAGGTTGTATCTTACGTTATGCGCAAGCAATGCAAAAAGGTCCATTACCTCATGTGCATACTTTGTCTGTTTCTCATTATGAAGCCTATGTCATATTAGATGAAGCAACACAGCGTAATTTAGAATTAACACGTAACATTCATGGCCAAAAAAAGAATACTTTATTGAGTTTGATGGATACTAACGTAACCGCTATGGGTAGTCGTTTATTGCAGCGTTGGTTACAACAACCTATTCGTGATTTAAAATGCTTACAGCAAAGACAATCTTGTATTACACAGTTCATCACGAACTATCATTTTGAATCAATAAGAGATATTTTAAAATCCATTGGTGATATAGAACGTATTTTAAGTCGTATTGCGTTGCGCACAGCAAAACCAAGAGATTTATTTCGTTTAGGAGAGTCGTTAGTGCAATTGCCTGTATTGCATGATACATTGTCATCTTTTGCGAAAGATTATTTACATCATTTAAACGAAGACATGCATCAGTACCCAGATTTAGTGCAAGCCATTCAAAAAGCGATCAAAGTGGATGCTCCACCTGTTTTACGTGAAGGAGGTGTGATTGCTGATGGATATGATGAATTATTAGATGAATGCCGTACTTTGCAAACGAATGCAGGTGATCATTTATTAGAAATAGAATTACGTGAACGGAATAAAACACAATTATCAACTTTAAAAGTTGGTTATAATAGAGTACATGGTTATTTTATTGAAGTGAGTCGGCGTGAAGCAGACAAAGTGCCTAGTGACTATATTCGTAGACAAACTTTAAAAAATGCTGAACGTTTTATTACCGATGAATTAAAACATTTTGAAGATAAAGTATTATCAGCAAAAAGTCGTGCATTAGCGCGAGAAAAAGTGCTATATGAGGTTTTATTGAATAATATTGCAGCCTCATTACACCCTTTGCAGCGTACAGCAGCTATCTTAGCTGAACTTGATGTGCTGAATACACTGGCAGAACGCGCAGATCAATTAAATTGGATTTGCCCTACTTTAACACAAGATCGTCAAATATTTTTAAAGAAAAGCCGGCATCCTGTTGTCGAAGATGCGTTGTCTGGACCCTTTATACCCAATGATATTATATTAAATGATGAGCAGTATATGCTGATGATTACTGGGCCTAATATGGGAGGTAAATCAACTTATATGCGGCAATGTGCATTAATTGTATTAATGGCGCATATCGGGAGTTATATCCCAGCTGAACAAGGAGTCATTGGCCTTGTAGATCGTATTTTTACACGGATTGGTTCATCAGATGATTTAGCAGGTGGACGTTCAACGTTTATGGTTGAAATGAGTGAAACAGCCAATATTTTACATAATGCAACACCTAATAGTTTAGTGTTAATGGATGAAATAGGTCGAGGAACGAGTACATTTGATGGCTTATCGTTGGCTTGGGCTTGTGCGGAATATTTAGTGATTCATGTGAAGTCGCTTGCCTTATTTTCAACACATTATTTTGAGTTAACACAATTACCAGATATGATCCCTGCTGCCATCAATGTTCATTTAGATGCTACAGAGTATAAAGATAATCTTGTTTTTTTGCATACAGTAAAACAAGGACCAGCGAATCAAAGCTATGGTTTAAAAGTGGCACAATTAGCAGGCATTCCTCAATCAGTTATTATCAATGCCAATCAAAAACTCACAATGCTATCTACACAAAATCCAAAAGTTGCCTCTCAATCTAATCAAATGATGCAGTCTGCTTATTTCAAACAATTGCAAACAATAGACATTGATCACTTATCAGAAGATAAGGCAAAAAGATTATTACAAGATTTAAAAAGTACACTACCGAATGTAGCAACAATCAGCATGACGTAATCTAATTTTTTTATGTTGCACTGTTTTTCAAGAAAGGCAATCGTAAGCACGATGGTATAGTCAAAAAAAGTAATCATATGCTGATGATGCGTATCGTTGCTTACTATTGCAAAAAGAAAGATCTCAAATTGACAGGCTATTCATATTCAAAGTATGACGCCTTATCTTGCGTCGGATCAATCTTGACACAATCAGCCTATCGAAAAAGGCATTCATTTCTTGAAAATAGGTGAAATGACAAATAATCAAGTTAATGTAGCTAACATTTGTACAGGATTTTCCAAAAAATTTTTCCATTGCGCACTTAAACGAGCCAATGTCCCACCATCAATTAATCGATGATCAGCTGACCAGCTAATCATCATAATTTTACGAGATGTAATATTATTATTTTCATCAAAACGTGGTAAATCTCGAGTTTTTCCTAAGCCAACAATACAAGCTTCTGGGTGATTAATAATAGGTGTTCCGCACAATCCACTAATAGAGCCAAAATTAGAAATAGTAATGGTGCCTCCTTTGAGGATGTCTGGAGAGATGCGCCCAGATTTTGCTTGATTTTTCAATGTTATAAATTCTTGTGAAATATGCTGAATAGATTTGAGTTGGCATTGTTTTATATTAGGCACTAGTAAGCCAATTTTAGAATCTACTGCAATACCAATATTATGATTATTTAAATAATATAATTCTGTACATTGTTCATTTGTTTGCACATTAATGCCAGGATTGAGTTGTAGTGCTAAAGATAATGATTTTATAAAAAAAGCTAATAAAGGTAAGGGATGATTTGATTTTTCATTTAAAGTTTTTTGAAGTTGCATTAAATTTGTAATATCTACTTCTTCAAACAAGGAGAAATGTGGAATGATTTGAACAGCAGCCTGCATTTTTTTTGCCATTGCTGCTTTAATACCATTAATCGGTTCACTTTTTCTATCAGTATGTGTCTCTGGTTGAAGTACAAGAGAGGGTGTTATGATGTCTTGTGTTGAATTAGATAGATTATCTTGTGCTTCTTTATATTGAAGTAGATCTGATTTATAAATACGTTGATTGTCATCTGAACCAACAATATTTTGTAAATCAATATTTAATTCTCTTGCTAAGCGTCTTACAGAAGGGGAGGTGAGTATTTTATTTTTTTTAGGTTGTCTATCAGTTTGAGGTATTTCCGAATGATTTTGTGTCGTGATTTCTATATGAAATAAAGGGGTGTGTACTTTGGCTATTTCACCTTTTTTATAATACTGTTTGACTAATTTGCCGGATGCTTTGGCTGGAATTTGTATGAGCGCTTTGTCCGTTAAAATATCACATACAGGTTGATCTTCTTCCATAAAATCACCTTCTTTGATGAACCAGTCTACGATTTCACATTCCGCAATACCTTCTCCCACATCAGGTAAAATAAAATCTTCATATGTTTTATTTGTGTCGATCATGGTTGAACCATCACATGGTTTGACAGGGATATCTATAGAAAATAAAGGTGCTTGATTGGAAGGTGTATCTCCTTTTCGATAATATAGTTTATTCACTTTTCCAGAACTTTTTGATAATACAGATACAATATTTTTATTAATTTTTATATCACAGATAGGTTGATTCACTGCAAGATATTCACCTTCATGAATATGCCAGTTCATTAGTTCACATTCAAGAATATTTTGCCCTAACTCTTTTAATGTAAATTCAGTCATGGATGATTACTCCTAATAGCGCATACTGCGTTTAATCATTTCATAAGTTTTTAAATGGTCTGGTAAATATTCTTTTTCATGACAGAATGGAAAAGGAATATCTAAGCCGCAAACACGCATGATAGGAGCTTCAAGTGATAAAAAACATTCTAATTGTACAGTTGCTGCAATTTCAGAGCCAAATCCATTTGTAATGGGTGCTTCGTGATTAATAATGAGTCGACCTGTTTTTTTGACTGAATCAGTCACAGTTTGAATATCCCATGGTAAAATAGAACGAAGATCAATTAATTCTATTGAAATATTATCCTGTTCTAACGCCATTTTAGCTGCTTTCTGAATAACTTCAACTTGTGCTCCCCAGGCAACGATTGTGATGTCTGTACCAGTTTGTATAATGTCTGCAACACCTAGTGGTAAAGAATAATAGGTATCTAATACGTCAGATTTTGAAGTGCGATATAATTTTTTGGGTTCAAAAAATAAAACAGGATTAGGGTCTGAAATGGCTGATAATAATAAACCTTTTGCTTGATAAGGATCTCTAGGAATCACAATTTTCAAACCAGGTGTATGTGCGTAATAAGCTTCGGGTGATTGAGAATGATATAGGCCGCCAGCAATACCGCCACCGTAAGGTGATCTGACGGTGAGTGCTCCTACATTAAATTCACCGCCTGTTCGATATCGATATTTCGCTGTTTCATTCACTAATTGGTCAAAAGCTGGAAACATATAGTCAGCAAATTGAATTTCTGCAATAACAGGAATGCCCGTTGCGGCTAGGCCATTTGCAAAACCAATAATGCCTTGTTCTGTTAATGGCGTATTAAATACGCGATCTTCGCCGTATTTTTTTTGTAAATCTTTTGTAATACGAAAAACACCACCAAAAAAACCGACATCCTCACCTAAAATACACATGTGTGGATGTTTCGACATAGCGAGATCTAATGCATTATTTAATGCATTTAACATATTCATTTCAGTCAAGATGATACCTTTCTAATGCACATGTGAATATAGTTCTGGATAATGTTGAATATGTTTTTTTAAATCATCTAATTGATTGAACAGTTGTGTTGTTGGTTTGTCGTATACATCTTCAATCATTTGATCAATGATAGGTTTTTCTATTTTTTCAGCACGTTTTACGTCTGTTAAAATATCTTGTTTAATTTGTTCGGTTCGTTCTATTTCTTCTTTCAAGTCAATCCAATTTTTTTGTATTAAAAAAGTTTCATAACGATAAAATGCATTGTTTGTTGAAAATTTTTTTTCTTCTTCTTTTGTTCGATATCCTATTGGATCATCAGATGTAGAATGAGCAGCTGAGCGATAATTAATCGCTTCAATAAGAAAAGGTTTGTGTTGTGTCATGGCATGATTTCTAGCATATTGTGTTGCTGCATAAACAGCTAATACATCATTTCCATCAACGCGTAATGTATCAATGCCGTAACCGATACCTCTTGAGGCAATGCCATCACCAATAAATTGCTCATAAGTCGGTGTTGAAATTGCATAACCATTATTTCTGCAAAAAAAGATCACGGGTGCTTGATGAACTGCTGCCATATTTAAACCAGCATGAAAATCTCCTTCTGAAGCGGCACCTTCTCCGAAATAGCAGAGAGTGCAGTAAGGATCTTTTCTTAGGCGCTGTCCATAAGCATACCCTGATGCTTGAGGGATTTGCGTGGCTAATGGAGAAGAAATAGTCATATAATTTAAATCAGCTGATCCATAATGAACTGGCATTTGTCGACCTTTTCCAAGGTCTAACTGGTTAGAAAAAAGTTGGTTCATAAATTGTTGTAATGTAAATCCTCGATAGTGTAAAGCTGCTTGTTCTCGATATTGGGCAAAAATCATATCTTGCTGGTGTAATCCAGCAGCACTACCTGTAACAGCTGCTTCTTCACCGAGACATTGCATATAAAAACTAATACGACCTTGTCGTTGACAGGCTTGCATTCTATCGTCTAGTAATCGAATGAATTGCATGGTATGATAAATTTTTACAGCAGTTTTTTGATCGATAGTCGGGCATACAGCTTCTGGATAGAGCGATCCATTGGTTTTCAATAACGATAATGTTTCAATGGATAATGCGTCAGTTGTAATGGGTTTCAGTGTATGTGTGATAATATGGGTTGTATGATTAATTGTGTTTTTCATGTAGTTCTTCTCAATTTATTGACTGCATTGAGTAATATTCTGCCTTAATAAAAAGGTAAGACAGGTGTTGATAGGAATATATTGCACTGTCTTTTCTCGCCTGTTTTTGTATTCAATTTCTTGTTTTTTAAGTGTTTTATCGCTAATGACAATACGGTGAGGAACACCTATTAAGTCCATATCAGCTAATTTAATACCTGAGCTAACTTGTCTGTCGTCTAATAAAACTTCAATATTATGTTGTTGTAATTCGTCATATAAAGTTTGAGCAGCTTGTTTTACATCTGTTGATTTATCGATATTTAATCCTACAATGACCACTGAAAAAGGTGCAATAGATTCAGGCCATATAATGCCATTTTTATCATGATTTTGTTCTATTGCTGCTGCAATGAGACGGGTAACACCTAAGCCATAGCAGCCCATGAGTATCGGTTGTAATTTGCCTTGTTGATTAATGGCTTTTGCTTGTAAGGCTTGGCTGTATTTTTCGCCTAATTGAAAAATATGACCGACTTCAATGCCTTTTTGAATCGATAATATCCCTTTATTATCAGGGCTTTTGTCACCAGGCAGTACTTGTCTGCAATCGACTGCTCGAAGATACTGAGCATCTCTGTCCCAATTAATGCCTGTATAGTATTGATTAGGTTGAGTACTTGCGGCATAAAAATCAGACATATGCGAAACAGTATGATCGACAATGCAAGGTATTGGTAAATTCACAGGTCCCAGCAATGTGGTATGATGAAGGCCTATCTGTTTTTGTATTTCATCAGAAGTTGCAAGCTGTAGCGGTGTCAATACTTCAGGTAGGTGTGCTGCTTTTATTTCATTTAATGTATGATCTGCTCGAACGATTAAAGCAATCAAGAGAGAATCTATGGCATCTGATGCTTTAACTATATACGTTTTAATGGTATTTTCAATTGAAATATCAAAATGTTGCATGAAGGTGTTGATATTATTTATTTCGAGGTTCATGACTTGTTTTAAAGGCAGATGAGGTTGTTTTCGTATTGACAAAACAGAACATGTTTCTGCTTTCTCAACATTCGCTGCATACGTATTGTGTTCATTAAAAGCGATACTATCCTCTCCTGATTCCGCTAACACATGAAACTCATGAGAAATGTGACCGCCAATACTGCCAGTATCTGCTTCAACCGCGCGATAATTTAATTGAAGAGTCTTCAGTATATCGCAATAAGCGTCATGCATCTGATGATAAGTTTGATCTAATGATGTTTGTTCCAAATGAAAAGAATACGCATCTTTCATCATGAATTCTCGGCTACGCATAACACCAAATCGAGGTCTAATTTCATCTCTAAATTTTATTTGTATTTGATATAGCAGAGTTGGTAGTTGTTTGTAGCTATTGATTTCATGACGAATGAGTTCTGTCACCACTTCTTCATGTGTTGGCCCTAGAACAAAATCTCGATTATGCCTATCTTGAAATCGTAATAATTCTAAGCCATAATCATGCCATCTTTTGCTGCTTTTCCATAAAGAGCCAGGTTGAACGATAGGCATTTGAATTTCTTGTGCTGATACTTTTCTCATGGCTTGATGAATGATAGCGACTACTTTATTGAGGACTCGTGTCCCTGTAGGTAGCCAGATATATAATCCAGCTGCGAGTTTTCTAATTAAACCTGCTTTTAGCATTAATTGATGACTAATAGCTAGAGCATCTGAAGGCGTTTCTTTTTGCGTGCTTAATAAATATTGAGTCGTGCGCATAATCTTAACTTTATTGATACAAAAGGTATAAATAGCTTGTTGATTCGAGATCTGATCACATTATTTTTTATTCGTTTGAGGCAATGACGTCTTCGGCTTGTAAGCCTTTATCTTTGCTTGCAATGCTAAATTCTACACGTTGGCCTTCTAATAAAAAACGATGACCCACTCCTCGAATAGAACGATAATGCACAAAAATATCGGATCCTTCGTCTCGCGTAATAAAGCCAAACCCTTTTGTATTATTAAACCATTTAACCGTTCCTTTTTCTCGAGACTCTATTGTCGTCGTTATGGTATAGGGTCGAGAAAGATGAGAAAACAAATTAAACAATACTGCTAATATAGGACCTATTAAGGCAAAGTACGTCCACATTAAGTCTAATGATGGATACAATAGCACGATAGTACTTAGGATGCTGGCGCTGATCATATACATTGAGATAAACCAGGTTAATATTTTTTTTACAATAGAATCAGTAGATGACCTAAATCCTAACAATAGATGACCTGATGAGCACAGTAATAAAAAGAGGAGTGGTTGTTTTATGTATTCATCAATCTCAATATGAGATGAGGTGATAAAATAAGGTAAAAATAGGTATCCGGATAGCAGGATAAAACCACTTGTTAAATGGATAAGTTTCATAGAATTTGAGCAAGACCTTAGTGTTGTCTATCGTCCTAATTCCGCTGATTATAGCATGCTGTATTTTTCAGGACAAAACCACGTTAAAAAATAAATTTTCCAATCAATTTTTAATTTTTTGGAAAATCTCATTAGAATTTTAAAAAATAGTAGATTAATTATAACAATATACAACAGAAATAGACTAACTTACTATTTAGTACCGCTGATTATATCATAAAGAAAAAATGGTATGTACTTTATTACACTCTAAAGTTTTATTTGCAAAAAAGTACATAGGGTGCTATATGATTTAAGTGTCTAATATTAAATCAATTTATATTTTTTTATTGATCTATAATTAATATACATTTATTTTCGTATAAGTGATTAACTGATATTTTATGTTGGATATCATCATCAATATGCTGATTTTTTTGTTTGGCTCATATTAATCCTTCGTCGTCATATTTGATGATTGATTGATGTGTGTTATTATATTTTATTTTACACCCTATATTAGGCATCTAAACTCCTCATTATTGTATTGTATTGTATTGTATTAATTTTTAATGAATCAATTTCATATTGAAGAAAGATATGATTTGTATTTTATTGAGAATAATGTATTTTTTTTATTGGTTCCAGATCCGGGTTGTATTATAGTAGACTTATTGTCTTACACTCTGATTGTTCATTGTGAAATAAGATAGTTTTATAATGTTGTATATAATGAACTATATGAATACAAT
>VSKW01008603.1_pt1 | contig 14121 bp, 13 predicted proteins | sample 4798611 | NCBI WGS metagenome assembly VSKW01 (sample SAMN12179536, study PRJNA552185) | sponge metagenome | biome: deep-sea hydrothermal plumes; feature: spots directly above weak diffusing fluid; material: sea water; isolation source: sponge from the Crane site of a hydrothermal vent ...
CGAAGTTCATGATTCAAAAATGGCTTATAGCCTGATGCTAAAAATAAAAGAAGCTGACTATTTTATAGCAGATAAAGGATGAGACCTTTGCAATAAGATAACAAAGACTCCTGATATGATCTTTTTTATTAAAATAGTTTGAAAAATGAAGTAATTTATGTGTTGTTTGAATAAAAAAATACATAAATTATCCATTGAACTGCTTATTACAAAGGTCTCAAGTCATACTATCTAAGTAAGAAATACTCGTAAATGATACGCAAATCCGAATAAAATAGCATTCACTCATCTCCCTTCTACCTTTCAGTTGAAAAGGAAAAAGGGAGTATTGAGTGATGGTGCACAGTCTATATTTTTATTGACCTAAAGATAAGGTATGTTATGAATAATCGATGTGGCTATATCCAGATTCAATTATGTTTTTTGGGTTATAATAGAGTCAGCTTTACTGATTTCTAATGTTTGTGTAGGAAAAGCAAAATCAGCATCATGTTTTTGAATAATATGGCCAATTTTTATTAATAATACTTCTTGTGCTTTTAAAAAATCTGCATATGCAATGGATTGGCTGAAACAGCTAATATAAATATTAATAGAGTACGCTCCAAATTCAGTCATATTAATATAAGTTGGACGTTGAGTATTTAAAGCCTCATTATTATAAATAAAATCTCTAATATCTTGTAATATATTCGATATTTTATTAAAATCTTTATATCTTACTCCAATTGTATGTTTCATTCGACGATTGTACATGCGAGAAGGCGTAATAACAGGCGTACTAGAAAATAAAGCATTTGGAATATAAATAGGTTGTAAATCATAATTTCGAATGCAAGTTTGTCGAAATCCAATGTGTTCAACTGTTCCTGCAATATTTTTATTGGGCAGATTGACACGTTCACCGACTTGAAAAGGTTTGTCTAAATATAACATCATGCCGCTAAATAGATTCATTAAAGTATCTTTTGCAGCAAAGCCAACCATCAAGCCTCCTAATCCTCCAAAAGCTAATAAGCCAGATATGCTGATGCTTAATATTTGCAATATAGATAATAATGTCGCTGTGACAATAAAAACAAGTGCTAATTTATAAATGGCTTCTCCAGCAGATTGCGATAAAATAGATTTTTTGAATTGATTTCTTTTTAAATAATTGAAAGATAAATGAAAGAATTTAATGAAAAAGCTACTAATGAGGATAACAATGAGTAATTTTTGAAATAAATCAATATAAACTTTTTGAGATGTGTCCAACCAGTTAGAAAATAAACGAATTGCAGTGCTAGCCGACATCAACCAAATTAACAACGAAATGGGTAAATGTGCTGATTGAATTAAAGCATTCCGATAAGGGTGTGTATGTTGTAAGCGACGACTTACTCGTGCTAAAATGCAATAAATGATAATGTTGAGTAAAATGACAACAATAAATAATAGTATGATTTGCAATATAGACACATAGGCCGGCTGGCTTAAAATGGATTTCCAGATATCTTGAATCATGTGTATTAAATTCATATTATGATCTCTTGTAATCATGCATGATGTTTTTTTAATGATAGACAATACTTTATATCATTTTATACGATTTTAATATTGTTTGTATGGTTATCTTCTTGATATTTTTAAATAGATATCTTGTGAATTGAAAAGGATGAACGATGACGATATACAATAAAAATAGAGTGTGTTAGCGTCTTTATTTTTTTTCATTACTGACCCCGTAAGGGACGTGTGCTGATAAAATATCTTGCTGATTAGCAGACTGGCAATGTCGCACTTGATCATCAAAAAAAATATCAGCATGAAATGATTTTAAAAATTCTCCTTTTTCTAGATCACCTAGAAATAGCGCTTCATCTAATCGAATATCCCATGATCGTAATGTGCGAATAACGCGTTCATGAGCAGGTGCAGATCTTGCAGTGACTAATGCTGTTCGAATAGGACAGTGGTCTGCAGCAGCTTGTTGTATTTTTTGTAAGATACTTAAAAAAGGTTGAAAAGGTCCAACGGGTAAAGGTTTGTTTGCAGATTGTTCTTCATTTTTAAAAAAAGCATCAAGCCCTTTTTGTTGAAAAATTCTTTCTGATTCATCTGAAAATAATACAGCATCACCATCAAAAGCGATGCGTAGTTCTGAGTGTTCAGATTTCTGTTGATTATCTTGAGAAAATAATTTAGCAGCTGCACAATTTGCAGCTAATGCTTCTCGGACATCTTTTTCATCAGCAGATAAAAATAAATGACAATTAAACGGTTTAATATATTTTAAAGGGTTACTGCCTCCGCAAAATGCTGCACGAATAATATTTAGTCCATATTGTTTGATAGAATTAAAAATGCGTAATCCTGTATCAGCGCTATTGCGTGATAATAGAATCACTTCTACTTGATGTGTTGTAAGATATTGATTGAGATTTAATAAGCGTTTAACTAGACTTATGCCTTGGCCTGGTAGTAACAAACGATCTTCATTTTCAATTTGATAACAACGATACGCTTCTAATCCTTGCTTCATATAAATTTCATGGCTTGTTTCTAAATCAAATAAAGCGCGAGAAGAAATGCCGATGATTAATTTATGCGGAGGGCGATTGCATTCGATAGTTGTGTTTGACATGCGTATAAAGCCTTTTGATGAAATGTCATTAAAATAATTAAAAATAGGCAATACATTTCTTTATATTTTAACGTATAAATCAATACTTAAAAACAATATTTTGATATTGATTGATTGGTTATTGGGAGGCCATTGAATATCTTGTACAAAATAGAGACGCTATTGTGCATTATTTTTATGTTAAAAAAAAGAAGCCAATGATCTGTCTTATCACAATTGATGGTAAGTGAGTGAGCTGAGAAGTCATGCTTTGCTGCTATTCATACAGAAGACTTATTTTATTTTTTCTATTATATATATCATGATAGATCAATGTGATACGGATTTCTATCTATTGAATAGTATCGATCGCTATCTTGATGAGGGTGCGCTGTTTTATGATGATGAGGTGTCTTATTATTGAAGTTCATTATAGCAAAAAAGCATGTTTTTACTGAAAGGATGATGGGAGGCAATGAAGATTATCTTTAATTGCCTACAAAATATTGGAGACGCTGTCTGCTTAAAAATAGATTGGAATAGCAATGGCCATTCCTTTCATCGTATGACTAAAATGATGCTGTATGTGAGATACCTTAGAGGGTTTAAGTGTTAAAAAAATAGATTGTCTTTTCATACTCGGTATCAAGAAGTTATGTTGTGTATAAGGGTTTTTCATTTTTATTTCAATTTCTTCAAAAGACATGATTGAATGAATAGGTTGTCTGAGGCTTGATGTTGAATATGCTTTCAAACTGGCATGCATTAACGTGTTAGAGATAAAGGTCGAGAGTATTATGAAAATATATTTTAAAATGCGCATAATTCACCTATGATTAACATTATTTTATTTATTGTTCTTTCATCATATCGACGCATTTTACCTATAATGAATGGTTGTTTTTTTTATTATTTTTTGTCAACCTATCTTTTGACAAAGAGAGGTTTGTTTTTTATGAAATAATAGGCATGGAGCTATTATTCTGGCACTTTGTCTCGGGTAAAAACAGGTTTATTAGGACTGCTTTGCTTGGCGTTATAGTTATAACCGTGTTGATTAAAGTCATATAACCCTTCAATGCTATTAATATCATGGTCTACTATAAAGCGAGCCATCAGTCCTCGAGCTTTTTTAGCATAAAAACTAATGATTTTATATGTTCCATTTTTAAAATCTTTAAAGATAGGGTGAATGATCTTATTGTGTAATTGATGGATGTTAACGACTTTGAAATATTCTTGAGAGCACAGGTTAATAATCAATTGATTGTTAGCAGTCATTTGTATTTTATTGGTAATATCTTGTCTCCAAAAATGATATAAATTATCATAATCTAATATTTTTAATGGAGTCCCCATTTCTAATCGATAGGGTTGTATGAGATCTAAAGGGCGTAATACGCCATATAATCCAGATAAAATGCGTATTTTTTTCTGAGCTAGGTGTAATTGTTGTGAGTTTAACGTGTCGGCATCAAAACCAATATAAACATCGCCTTTAAATGAAAAAATGGCTTGTTTTGCATTATCCAGTGTAAAAGGTTGCGACCAATATTGATATCGCTTCATATTTAATTCAATTAATGTATCACTGATTTGCATGAGCTGTTTGAGCGATTGAAAGGACAGTGTCTTCAATGTCTTGATAATCTGACTCGATTGATTTAAAAAATCAGGTAATGTGGCTTGATCTGTTTTTAGTGATTGCCTGTTGTCTAATTTTTTTGCTGGGGACAGTAAAATAAGCATATTAAATCAAACAGTTCCTAGTTAATATTCAGTTATTGTAATATAATAGCTGGTGACTTGTTAGGTTGAAACGATGTCAGCAACATGTAATAATTCTGCATTGATAGGATTAGAGTGCGTAATGACCTCACTCAATGGGACACAAACCAGTTGATTATTTTTGATGCCAACAAATATATTGCTTTTTCCGTTTAGTAAAGCTTCGATAGCTGAAACACCTAATTGACTGGCTAATACTCGGTCTTGGCAAGAAGGCCTACCTCCTCTTTGTATATGCCCTAAAATCGTGACTTTAATTTCATATGCAGATAATTTTTGATTCACTTGTTTGGCTAATTGAAACGATCGACCGCTTTCTTTGCCTTCAGCAACTAAAATAATGCTCGATGTTTTTCCAGCTCGATCACTTCGTTTCAGTGATGCTAGTAAATGATGAATATCACGATCACTATCTGGAATGAGAATATTTTCAGCACCAGCTCCAATTCCTGCGCGTAATGCAATAAAGCCTGCATTACGGCCCATTACTTCAATAAAAAATAATCGATTATGTGATGTTGCTGTATCCCTAATTTTATCAACGGCTTCGATCACTGTGTTGAGTGCTGTGTCGTAGCCGATGGTGCAATCTGTGCCATAAATATCGTTATCAATGGTGCCAGGAATGCCGATGACAGGCAAGTCAAATTCTTTTGAAAAAAATTGTGCGCCTGTGAAGGTGCCATCTCCGCCAATCACAATGAGTGCATCTATTTTATTGTGAATGCATTGTTCATAGGCTTTTTGACGACCTAATTTTGTGCAAAATTCAGATGATCGTGCTGATTTTAAAAAAGTACCTCCTTGATTAATAATATTGGCCACAGATCGTGCATTTAATTCTTGAAATTGTCCGTTAATTAAACCTTTATACCCTTCATATACACCAAAAGGTACGATATGGTAATAAACAGCGGCTCTCACTACGGCTCGAATAGCTGCATTCATGCCAGGGGAGTCTCCACCTGAAGTTAAGACAGCTATTCTTTTGATTTTTTTAGTCATCGTTGTATTCTATTAAGTGTATTGAAATGATAACGGCTTATCTATGCGTCAAATCATCAGGGTTGTGTTGACGTTAAGATGCTTTTAATATTCAACATCATTAAAAAGTATTACTTTAGTTTATTTTAAAGGCCTTTCAGTATTCTAAACTAAATCATTTTGAAATAAAATCAATTTTATATATCACTGACGCTATGCGCATGATTTGAAAGTTGATATCAATTGATGAAATTATATTTTCTGTCTATTTTATGAAAAAATCAGACTATAATTCGAATAATTGTAATGTATTGGTTATCTTATGGGTGCTACCGAAAGTAATAATAAATTTATCTTTCTTTTTAAACCGTAAGCGTTTTAGGTGAGCTTTTAAAATATGCTCTCTTTCTTCTAATGATTCACTCGTTTCTTGCCATTGTAATGGGTGTACCCCTCGATAAAGAGCCATTCGACGGCAAGTTTGAACGGAATGACTAAAAGCAAAAATTGGCAGTATTGAATTAATACGAGACATCCATAATGCAGTTTGTCCACTTTTAGTAAAGCAAATGAGACCTTTAACTTCAGCTAAATGATTAGCTGCATACATAGCTGATACCGCAATTGTTTGATCTGAACTCGTTAAAATTAACTGCTTTTTTTCTAATGGGATTGCGATATCCTTTGTGTTTTTTTCTGTTACTTGTGTAATACGATGCATGGCTTTCACAACATTACTGGGATGTTTCCCTGCAGCTGTTTCGGCGGATAACATGACAGCATCTGTATTATCTAGCACAGCATTTGCTACATCAAATACTTCGGCTCGTGTTGGTTGAGATTTGTTGATCATAGAATCCATCATTTGAGTGGCTGTGATCACAGGGCAGTTCATATCTCTTGCAGTTTTAATCATATTTTTTTGTACAGCGACTAAAGCGGCATCGCCAATTTCTACTCCTAAATCTCCTCGCGCTACCATGACAGCATCAGAGACTTGTATAATTGCTTTCAATTTTTCTTGCGAAGCGACGACTTCAGCTCTTTCAATTTTAGCTAAGATTCCTCCCTGACCGCCTGCTTTTTTGAATAATTGGCGGCATAATAAAATATCATCTGGATTGCGAACAAAGGATAAAGCTAAATAATCTACATTGATTTTTGCAGCTAACTTAATATCTTTTTTATCTTTTTCTGTTAAGGCCGCCGTTGACAATCCGCCGCCTTCTAAATTAATGCCTTTATTGTCACTTAAAATGCCACCATATATAACTTTACAAGTTAAGGTCTCTTTTGTTTTACTGGCTACTTTCAGCTTGATATTTCCATCATCTAAAAGAAGTATATGGTTGATTTTGCAATCTTGGATCAGATTTTTATCTGTAATGCCAACACCTTTTTCATCTCCTTTTTTGGGATGAATGGTTAAACTGAGTTGAAATATGTGGCCACTTTTCAGGAGTACTTCTTGGTTTTTAAATTGTTTTATTCGAATTTTAGGGCCTTGTAAGTCACCTAAAATAGCAATGTGTTTGTTGTTTTCTTGGCTCAATTTTCGAACTATTTTAGCGCGTTCAATATGATCATTCGGTTGACCGTGTGAAAAATTTAATCGCACCACATCCACGCCTGCCTGAATGAGTTTGAGAATGACTGCTTCTGAGTGGCTAGCAGGACCGAGTGTGGCTACGATTTTGGTTCGTTTTAACATGTTGTTTGATAATCTTTTATTGAGTGACGGAGCTAAGGGTAATCAAATCAATGATATTATGTCAGTTGCATAAACGCTTGAGCAGTATCTAGCATTCGATTTGAAAAACCCCATTCATTATCATACCAAGACATCACTTTGACTAAACGGCCTTGAATTTGTGTTTGTGTTGCATCAAAATTTGAAGAGTAAGGTGAATGATTAAAATCCGAAGAAACTAAGGCTTCTTCATTAATAGATAAAACTTGTTTCATGTCTGTATGATTTGCAGCTTTTTTCAGTATGCTGTTTACTTCATCAATGCTGGTGCTTTTTTTTGCAATAAAACTTAAATCGACAAGTGAGACATTCGCAGTCGGTACTCGGATTGAAAGCCCTGAGAATTTTCCTTGTAATTCAGGAATAACTAAGCCAACTGCCTCAGCGGCACCTGTTTGTGTTGGGATCATATTGATGGCTGCTGCGCGTGCACGATATAAATCGGTATGATAGACATCAGAGAGAACTTGATCATTCGTATAGGCGTGTACTGTTGTCATAATACCACTTTCAATACCAATCGTATCATTGAGTGGTTTAGCTATAGGAGCTAAACAGTTTGTTGTGCAGCTGGCATTGGATATGATGGTCATATCTTTTGTTAAAATATGATGATTGACACCATAAACAATCGTTGCATCCACTTGTGATCCAGGTGCTGAAATAATGACTTTTTTTGCTCCCGCATCACGATGTGCTTGTGCTGCTGTTTTACTTCTAAAAAAACCAGTGCATTCTAAGACAACATCAATGTCTAATGCTTGCCACGGTAATTGACTAGGATCTTTTTCACTAAACATCTGAATCACGTCTTGATTCACTGTTAAGGAAGAGTCAGTAGAAGAGATTGTTGCATTAAAACGACCATGTACCGTATCATATTTGATTAAATGCGCTAATGTTTTGGTATTTCCTAAATCATTAATTGCGACAATTTGAAGTTGATTGGATCGATTTGACTCATACAGTGCGCGTAGTATATTTCGTCCAATGCGCCCAAATCCGTTAATAGCAATTTTAATCATAATAAGGGTACTCTCTTTAGTGATGAAGTTAATTGAATAATGATTATCCTAGAGATCTTTATAGCATATTTAGATAAATAGGTTAAGGTTGTTCTTTTTTTATGACATTACGATGTTGTTTTTTTCAAAGATTTGATGGGATGAGATTGCGACTTTTTGATATAATTTGCGGTTGATTGATGATAATGATGACATAAAGCAGCTGCTAAAGCATCAGATGCGTCTGTTTTAGGTGTTTGATTTAAAGATAGCAAGGCAGTTACCATATGTTGTACTTGTTTTTTTTCAGCACTTCCTTTTCCAACAACAGCCTGTTTGATAGCGCGAGCTGCATATTCATAAATAGGGATGAATTGTTGGATGGCAGCTAAAATGGCAACACCACGAGCATGGCCTAACTTTAAAGCTGAATCTGGATTTTTAGACATAAAGACCTTTTCAATGGATATTTCATTAGGTTGATATTCTGCAATTAATTGAGTTAAATTGCTATGAATATCTTCTAACCGCTTAAAAAAACAGATTGTTTTGGGTTGTATGCATCCTGATGCAATATAGTAAGGTTTTCTATGGCTGATTTGAATCACGCCAAATCCAGTAATCACTGAACCTGGGTCGATTCCTAATATAATGGTCATAATGAAATACCTACTCAAGCATTAAGATGATTCATACCTATTGACGCTTGATGTTGTTTGCAAATAATGTTTGGCTCTTTCAGTGGTTATACGGCCTTTGGGTGTTCTGATAATAAAGCCTTGCTGCATTAAAAAAGGTTCAATGACATCTTCTAATGTGTCTCGATCTTCACTTAAAATGGCGGCTAATGTTTCAATACCTACAGGCCCTCCGTTAAACTGTGTTAAAATAGCACGAATAAAATGTTGGTCTAGTGTATCTAAGCCGTCCTGATTAATGTTGAGCATTTTAAGCGCTTCATTTGCATTTTTTTGAGTAATAACGCCATGACTGCGGATTTCCACATAATCGCGTACACGTCTTAATAATCGGTTTGCTATACGAGGCGTTCCGCGGGATCGCTTGGCTATTTCATAAGCACCTGCATCGTCTATCTCTAGCGTTAGGAGTCTCGCTGATCTTTTTACGATGCAGGTTAAGTCTTCAGAAGAATAATATTCTAAGCGTTGAATAATCCCAAAACGATCTCGTAAAGGAGAGGTGAGAAGCCCTGTGCGTGTTGTTGCTCCGACTAAAGAAAAAGGCGGTAAATCTAGCTTAATAGAACGTGCTGCAGGCCCTTCTCCAATTAAAATATCAATTTGATAATCTTCCATGGCGGGATAAAGCAATTCTTCAACTGCAGGATTGAGTCTATGAATCTCATCTATAAATAAAATGTCTCCTGTGTCTAAATTGGTCAATAAAGCAGCTAAATCACCTGATTTTTCTAGTACAGGACCTGATGTGCTTCGGATTTGAACGCCCATTTCGTGTGCTAAGATATTAGCTAAAGTTGTTTTACCTAATCCTGGCGGCCCAAAGATTAAAGTATGATCTAAAGGTTCTTGTCGTTTTTTTGCTGCATGAATGAAAATTTCCATTTGTAATTTAACCGTAGACTGACCTTGATAATCTGCTAATTTTAAAGGTCGAATTGCACGATCAATCGGTGTTTCTGTTATCGTATTTTCAATCGGTAGTGGGTTGGCTGAAATTAAGCGCTCATTTTCTATCATGATATCATCCTAGTATTCAAATATGATAGAAATTATAACATGGCATTTAAAGCTTGTTTCAGTAGTTCTTCTCGAGATAAAGATTGTCTTTTTTGTATAGACTGAATTGCTTTTGACGCTTCGTATGATTTATAACCTAAAGAAATTAAAGCTGAGACCACATCGTGCTGAGTCGTCGATTCTATTGTCATGTTTCCAGAGGTAATAGAAGATAAAGGAATAGAGGTTTTCAGTTGCCATTTTTTTAATGTGCCTTGCAAATCAATTAATAAGCGCGAAGCTGTTTTTTGACCAATCCCTGGCACTTTTGTTAACATATCGATATTTTGATTTTGAATGCACTGAATTAAAGTAGCGACGTCGAATGTGGATAAAATATTGAGTGCTGCTTTTGCTCCAATGCCGTTAATTTTAATTAAATCACGAAATAAATCGCGTTCTGATTGTAATAAGAAGCCATATAGCAACTGGGCGTCTTCACGAACAATTAAATGCGTGTAAAGCGTGCAATCTTGATTATTTTTTAATTTTGTTAATGTTGTTAAAGGTGATTCCAGCTCATAACCCACACCATGGGTTTCTATTATCACAAAAGGTGGCTGAATATCCAGTATGCGGCCTATTAAACGTGCAATCATAATGCGCCTCTTTTCTTAAAATTCCTTGATCAATCATACGAGATGTTGGGGGTGTTTTTTTATTGTAGAGTGAATGCCTTTTTCGTTCTAGCACGCAAATCAATTTTCATTATAAGATGAATAATGGTTGGCGTGAAGTCAGTTTTTAATCTGCAATAAAAAGCTGAAAATGAGTTGGTTTTCAGCTTTTTGAAGTTTTTAATAGATTCTTTGACAGAATGGCTTGTTTTTGCTATAATGAGGCGCTTACAATCCTTTGAGGTAAGCCTGTTTATGTTGTGGAAACTCATTATGAAATCAAACGTTAAGACATTTTTAATGGTACTTCCTATGTTATTTCTGGTAGGCTGTATGAATGATTATACTGGTTACACCTATACTGAAGCTGAAGCACGTCAAAAACAAGATATTGAATATGGTATAGTCAAAAATTTGGAAATGGTAACGATTAAAAAAGATAAATCTTTAGAGAAAAATAAATCAGTGAAAACAGGTGCTATCGCTGGAAGTGTTTTAGGCGCATTAATTCCAGGTAAAAGAATCGCAGGGGCTGTATTAGGCGGTGTTGCTGGTGCAGTGACAGGTAAAGTCATTCAAGAGAGCATGAAAACTTCAAAAGCTATGAATCTGTTTATTCAATTATCAGATTCTGGAGAAAACATCTCTATTATACAACAAAATGATAGACGTAGACCGATTCAAGTAGGTAGCTGTGTTGCTATTCTAAGAAATAATGAAACCAATGCATCCCGAGTTATTTTAGCGGCTCATCATCATTGTTATCAAGAGAATAATTAGTTAACAAAGTTTTATTGAGTAGTGTTGTTGAATATAATATTTTGATATCATGCTATTTTATCACGATCATGATAGAGGTTCGCATGATATCTTTTTTTTTTAAATTAAATCAATTGATTGTCATCATGTTTTTATCAATGGTGATTCCAGTCACCTGTCATGCTTTGAAATGGGATCATTTCTTACCTGGCGACTCGAATATTTTAAAAAAAAAACAAGTTAATAAAACCGTAGAACCCGGTGTGAATGATAAATTATATATTGAATTAGAACAAATGAAGTCAGAAATAAATGATTTGAAACAAGCAATATTAAATTTGCAGCATTTTATCACTTCCAGTTTAGGGCGCTATCATATAAAAACAAACAAACAGGATCATCATATATTCCTTTCTGATGAAAAAAAACTACCTGGTTTACAACCCGCTTCCGATACGCAACCCGCTTCCTCTATAAAATTTCAAAATTCAGATGATCAAACAGCTTATAATAACATTCTCAAATTGATTACAGACAAGCAATATGATTTGGCTATAGAGCGTTTACAGCGATTTATTATTTTATATAAAAACAGTCTGAATCATATTGCAGCCAGGCAATATCTAGCAGAATTATATATTGAAAAACAAGAATTAGGTCAAGCCAAAAATATTTTTGTAAATTTAATTCAATCTTGTGCAATGCATGCCAAAATACCGCATTGGCTTTTTAAATTAGCTGAGATATCTCAAAAAGATAAGGAGATTGAAATAGCTAAAATGTATTATATTGAGTTGATCAAAAAATATCCTCATCATGCTGCTGCTCGCTTGGCGGAAACTCAATTAAAAATAATACAAACAGATGAGCGCATAAAAAAGAACACCTAAGATGAGAAACGGCCTATAATAAGACACCGTAGAATAAAAAATCATATAAGTAGATCGTATGTATTGAGTGATATTGCCATGAATCAAGATAAAAAGAATCAGTTCAATCGCATCAAACGATTGTTAAAGCAAGAATCTGCAGTATTAATTGCACATTATTATACTAGCCCTGATATTCAAAAATTAGCAGAAGAAACACAAGGTTTTGTTTCGGATTCTCTTGAAATGGCGAGATGGGGAGCTGCTCACGATGCTTCTACGTTAATTGTCGCTGGCGTGAAATTTATGGGTGAAACTGCAAAAATTTTAAGTCCTGAAAAACGAGTTAAAATTATTTCAACAGACGCAACGTGTTCTTTAGATTTAGGTTGCCCAGAAAAAGAATTTAAAGATTTTTGTGCGCAAAATGAAGATCGAACGGTTGTTGTTTATGCGAACACATCTGCACAAGTGAAAGCACAGGCTGACTGGGTAGTCACTTCAAGTTGCGCAGTCGATATTGTGGATCATTTACACATGGAAGGCCAATCTATTTTATGGGCTCCTGATAAATACTTAGGTCAATATGTCCAAAGTCAAACGGAAGCGGATTTACTGTTATGGGATGGTGCTTGTATTGTGCATGAAGAATTTAAAGTTGCTGGATTAAAGTCGATGAAAGCTTTATTTCCTCACGCCGCTGTTTTAGTCCATCCAGAATCTCCTGGCGGTGTCATTGCTCTAGCTGATAGAGTAGGATCAACTTCACAGCTTATTTCAGCTGCAGAAAATATGGAACAAGATACTTTTATTGTTGCAACTGATGTGGGTATTTTTTATAAAATGCAACAAAAAATACCAGGACATAAACGGTTAATTGAAGCACCTACTGCTGGAAAAAGTGCTACTTGTAAAAGCTGTGCTCGTTGCCCCTGGATGGCTATGAATACATTAGATCAGTTAGAGTATGCTTTATTACATGATGAACATGATGTTTATGTTGAAGAGCAGGTTTGTAAACAAGCGATTGTATCAATTGATAGAATGTTACATTTTACGCTCAAGACATAAAGTTATTTTTTTATCATGTTTTGCCTATTTTACAGAAGCCTATCAATTTTTTTAGCTGATGACACATCATATAAAATAATCGTTTGTTTTTCATTTTGTTTTTTTTTCTCAGTCATGGCTTTTATCTTCCATGCTTTGGTGCTTCAAATGTTTGAAAAAGCTAAATCAGAGCGATATCCATGCTGCTGATCTGTGATATTTGCAGCAAACCACCGATTCTTTTAAATCCATGCTTTGCTGTTACAGGCTGTTTCTTTTCATGCAGTTGATAGTATCTTATTGATCCACTGTTAATATTTATTGTAATCTGTGCGTGATATTTGCATGCTATCATTGTGCCTTTAATATCATATTGCATGTGCTAAAATATCAGCCAGTTCGATGTTATTGAATCTAAGGTGCAGATTTATCACATTGTCTAAATTTTCAAATGTATGTATCAATAAGTGATCGATCAGGTTCTGATGACTTGCTTGTATTATAAGGTGAAACAGCCTCATCAGTGAGCGATGGTCGTTTTAATAAATGATGTCATGACGGTATCCTGTTATATCATTATATTCTTTATTTATAAATTATTGAAAATTACAGTGCTCATCTCTTCTTTTATTTTTATTTCGATTTGTCCAGCTGTATAGCTAAAATCCAATGTTGTTATTTTTTATGATACTTTGTTAGATGGTCGACTCTGAATAAATCAATTTTTTTTAAATTTTGTAAAAAATATTGATTTTGTTTTTGTGAAAAAATAATTTAAACGACTGAATGATAGATATTGAGGTGAAAAAATTCAGGCACGACAAAAGCCATGCTATCCAAGCAAGCAATAATCGTAAATTATGCCCAATTCCGCATAAAATAGCATTTATTTCATCTCCAATCTTATCTTTCAACATATTTCTTCGTAGTTTTCCTTC
>VSKW01023601.1_pt1 | contig 14089 bp, 15 predicted proteins | sample 4798611 | NCBI WGS metagenome assembly VSKW01 (sample SAMN12179536, study PRJNA552185) | sponge metagenome | biome: deep-sea hydrothermal plumes; feature: spots directly above weak diffusing fluid; material: sea water; isolation source: sponge from the Crane site of a hydrothermal vent ...
ATCAGGTGATCTTTCATCCGTCACAGATGGTGATGATGATTTAAAATTATTACCCATAGAGCAAACCCTAGATGATGGCAATAATGATGATCCAAAGGCTAGTGTTTTATTAGCTGACGTCAATACTGATATGCCTGCATTGATCAGCGGGACTAGAAATTATCAATATCCGATATTAGTCACTGAACAATCAAAATTTGTTGGCGTAATCAGAGAAAAAGAAATCTATGATGGACTGCTCAGACAATGCAGTTGAGAAAATACTATTTACGAACTACCACCTATTATGAACTACCCAAGCACTTTTTTGGTCAGTATGTTTATGGCTAAGAGAATGATCAAAAGAAGCATCGTATTGTTATTATTAACATTGCCCATGCTAATCAATGCTGCTGTTTCTGAATATTCTTTGGTGATTGAAAAAAAGCATATTACTGTTTCGGGTAAAACAGTAGAAAAGATTGCTATCAATGGCACTATCCCGGGCCCAGTATTACACTTAACACAAAGCGATGAAGCCGTTATTCATGTCACTAATCAGCTAAAGGAATATACCTCTATTCACTGGCATGGCTTACTGTTGCCAGGCGAGATGGATGGCGTACCAGGATTGAATAACTTTCCTGGTATTGCGCCAACCGAGACATTTACATACCGCTTCAAAGTTCGGCAGGCAGGAACATATTGGTATCATGCACACAGCGACGGTCAAGAGCAAGATGGGCATTACGGTGCGATTGTTATTCATCCTAAAGCGGGCGAAGTCGTTCAAGCAGACCGAGACTATGTCGTCTTACTCTCTGATCTACATTATGAAGACTCTGCAACTATCCTTGCAAATCTCAAGCGAGATTCCGATTACTATCAAAATAATAGACGCACGGTGGGTGATTTTTTTACTGATGTTCGTAAGAAAGGATTTTTTAATGCGATTGATGATGCACGCAGGTGGGGAGAAATGCGTATGTTACCGACTGATCTCGCCGATGTCAGTGGCTATACATTTCTAATCAATGGTCAAGATCAAAATCAAAACTGGACTGGATTATTTAACCCTGGTGAAAAGATACGCATACGCTTTATTAATGCCGCTGCGATGTCATTTTTTGATGTGCGTATTCCAGGTTTATCAATGACTGTGATTGCAAGTGATGGGCAAAATGTAGAACCCATAACAGTTGATGAGTTTAGGTTTGGTGTGGCAGAAACCTATGATGTTATTGTCACGCCCACAGAGCATAAAGCCTATACTATTGTGGCAGAGCCGATTGATCGTAATGGCTTTGCTCAAGGCACTTTAGCACCACATATTGGAATGCGCGGTGAACAACCTGTGCAACGTCCAAGGGCTTTGTTGACTATGGCAGATATGAGCGGCAATCCTGAACATGCTGGGCATAACATGAGCTCAATGGAGCAAAGCAATGAGCATAAAGATCATGGTGAGCATATGCAGCATGCCGAGGATAATACATCGCCCATAGGAGCAGACTATGAAACAGGTGTGTCTGGCAGTGGTTGGGCACAGCATGGCGAGCCAGAAGGCGCACGGTTATTATCTTACAAGGATCTTCGTTATCTTGGCGAGCAAGATGATTTACGCCTACCGCAGCGTGAAATAGAAGTCCGATTAGGCGGTAGCATGGAGCGTTATATATGGACTATCAACGGACAAAAATATGCTGATGCACGCCCTATTGAACTTGAATATGGTGAACGAGTACGGCTGATCTTTATTAATGAAACCATGATGGCACACCCTATGCACCTACATGGAATGTTTGTACAACTAGAAAATGGTCAGCCAATGCACAAATTGCCAAACAAACACACTGTCGTCATTGCACCAGGTGATAGCTACTCTACCTTGCTGACAGCAGATGAGGTCGGTGAATGGGCTTTTCATTGTCATTTGCTTTATCACATGATGTCAGGAATGATGAATGAAGTTGTCGTTGCAAGACTTGGACAAGAAAAACTTTAAGTTTCACTTGATTAAACTCTATATCAACTATCATGCACTACCTTAACTCCCAATTATGGTGGATAAGTTTATCCCTATTATTTCTATCCATATTCCCTATGACGACATTGGCGATGGATGAGCAAACGATTAATCATCATGGGCAAGAAATGACCCAACATGGACACACTAAAAAGCATGGCAATGAGAACTATTTTGCATTTGAAATTCTGGCAGCTATCGGACGAACGGATAATAGCGAGGATTTCTTGACAACTGATTATCATGGTTGGCTTGGCAACGATGATCATAAACTATTTGTAATGGGCGAGCTTGAACGTTTAGATCATGAAACTGAAGCAACAGAGTTTTGGTTTTTATATAGTCGCAAAGTGTCCGAGTTTTGGGATCTGCAGTTCGGTTGGCGATATGATTCACAACCCTTTTCACATCATTACTTAGTTGTAGGGTTTGATGGATTAGCACCATTCTTTATAGACACAGGGCTATACGCATCACTAAGCAAAGATGGCGATCTGATGATCCGCTTACATCAACGCCGCGATTTTTTATTGAGCAACACACTGATTTTAACACCATACTTAGAAATAGATGCTAGCACCAAAGCGGTGCCAGAACGTGATCTGGCATCTGGGTTTGGCGTTGGCGAGTTCGGAATCCGATTAGGCTATCATGCAAATAAAAAGATCGCCCCTTATCTTGACCTGCGTTATGAACGTAATTTTTCTGATCTGGCAACGGATGAAGACGATGATAGCCTGATCTTCATGCTAGGCTTGCAGTTACTACTGTAAAACACTCAATCTTATTCTTTCTTAACAGGTCGCCGCCAGCCTGTAATGCCGCGTTGCGGCGTGCGACTGATCGCTAAATTATCCTCGGCAACATCTTTAGTAATCGTTGCCCCAGCTGCTATCGTTGCACCATTATGGATATTAACAGGGGCAACTAATTGCACATCTGAACCAACAAAAACATCATCCCCGATGATTGTTTGATGTTTGTTCGCACCATCATAATTACAAGTAATCGTGCCTGCCCCGATATTCGTTCGGCGACCAATATGACTGTCCCCTAGATAAGTCAAATGATTGACTTTACTGCCTTGCCCAATAGCTGTTTTTTTTAGTTCAACAAAATTGCCCACCTGAACATTATCATCTAATGTTGTGTCTGGTCTGATCCTTGCAAACGGACCAATCTGACAACCACAACCTATAATCGCATTCTCAATCATTGTATTAGGCAATATGTGAACATTATCCGCGATAATCGTATCTTTCAAATAACAATTCGCACCAATCGTGACATGATGACCAAGTTTAACACGCCCCTCAATCACAACATTAATATCAATTTCATTGTCGCTACCAATCTCAAGCTCGCCGCGTAAATCAAAACGACTCGGATCGCTTAAACCAACACCTTTTTGCATCAAATAATGCGCTTGCACTAATTGATAATAACGTTCGGCTTCAGCTAGTTGGATCCGATTGTTGATCCCTCTAACCTCTATATCAGAATCTGCCACAATCGTACTAATTGCAACATTGTCACGAACCGCACTCGCAACAATATCGGTCAGATAATACTCATTTTGTTTGTTGTCGCAATTCAAACCATCAACCCATCGTTGCAATAGATCCGTTTTCACTGCCATTAAACCCGTGCTGACCTCACGAATAGTTTTTTGAGAGGATGTTGCATCTTTTTCTTCAACAATCGCCAGAATGTTCTGCTTAGAATCACGGATGATCCGCCCATAACCTCGTGGATCATCAAGATGAGTTGTCAATAAAGAAAAGCCTGTAGCAGTTACCGCATCAACTAAAGCCGTTAGATTTTCTTTAGTAATCAAAGGCACATCGCCATAGAGGATCAGAACATATTCAGAATCTACAATAGTCGGTAATACTTGTTGCACGGCATGTCCTGTGCCGAGTTGCTCTTCTTGTTTAATCCAAGAGCTTTGAAGATGTGATAATGTATTCGGAACGCTATCCCCGCCGTGACCATAAACAATATTAATATTATCATGTGAGATACTCATTGCAGTATGATAGACATGCTCAAGCAATGTTCTACCAGCAAGCAAATGCAATACTTTGGGTTTATCAGAATACATGCGCGACCCTTTTCCAGCCGCTAAAATGACAATACAAAGCCCCATTAATTCATTTGCCTCATTAAAATTACACTCAACTTAAACGCAATGGGTAATCTGCTTAGATCATCAGAAATTTATGAAATGAAGGGCGATAACCCCACACTATTTTTATAACAATATTAACGACCAGAGCGTTTACGCAATCGCTTGATTGTCTGTAACTGCGCTGCTGCCTCGGCTAATTGTGATCTGGCTTTCGCAAAATCAATCTTTGCATCTTTATCATGGAATGCGTTTTGTGCGGCTTCTTTAGCTTTTAGAATCAGTGCTTCATCTAAATCTTCTGCACGTTGAGCCGTATCAGAAAGAACAGTGACTATTTTTGGTTGAATCTCCAACAAACCACCTGAAACATAAAACGCCAATTCACGATCCTCTACATCCCTAACCCGAACCTCGCCTGGCATCATCTTAGATACTAATGGGGCATGACCCGGGGCAATACCAACCTCACCTAACTCAGCAGGCGCAAACACCATTTTCGCCTCGCCAGAGTAGATGTCTCGCTCAGCACTAACAATATCAATATGAATGGTTTTATCCATTTTGGTAGAAATTTATAAATCCTTTGCTTTAGCAAGAGCCTGATCAATCGTCCCAACATTGTAAAATGCTTGTTCAGGAATATCGTCATAATCACCTGCAATAATGCCTTTAAAACCACGCAACGTCTCTTTCAACGGCACAAACTCGCCATCCTGCCCTGTAAAAACCTTTGCCACAAAATAAGGTTGCGTCAGAAAACGCTGGATTTTACGCGCTCGCGCGACTGTTAATTTGTCTTCTTCTGATAATTCATCCATACCTAAAATTGCAATAATATCGCGTAACTCTTTATAACGTTGCAATATATTTTGTACGCCACGAGCAATATCATAATGCTCTTGTCCCACGACTAACGGGTCTAACTGGCGACTGGTTGAATCTAATGGATCAATCGCAGGATACAGCCCAAGCTCTGCAATCTGACGGGATAATACAACCGTTGAATCCAAATGTGAGAAAGTTGTGGCTGGTGATGGATCTGTTAAATCATCTGCTGGCACATAAACCGCTTGAATTGATGTTATTGAACCCGTTTTAGTTGAGGTAATACGCTCTTGTAACCGCCCCATTTCTTCCGCCAATGTTGGTTGATAACCAACAGCTGACGGCATTCGCCCTAACAATGCCGAACACTCTACGCCTGCCAAGGTAAAGCGGTAAATATTATCAATAAACAGTAAGACATCCCGCCCTTCATCACGAAATTTCTCTGCCAATGTCAAACCCGTCAATGCAACACGCAAGCGATTGCCTGGCGGCTCATTCATCTGCCCATAAACCATAGATACTTTGGATTCTTCAAAATTATCAGTATTGACAACTCCTGATTCTTGCATCTCATAATAAAAATCATTGCCTTCACGAGTTCGCTCACCCACGCCTGCAAAAACTGAAAGACCAGAGTGTTGCGTTGCAATATTATTGATCAATTCCATCATGTTGACTGTTTTACCAACACCCGCACCACCAAACAAACCAACCTTGCCGCCTTTGGCAAAAGGAATAATCAAATCAATGACTTTCACCCCTGTTTCAAGTAATTCAGTGGATGGACTAAGTTCTATAAACTCTGGTGCGTCACGATGAATGGGCATCCGTTCATCAGTCTCAATCGGACCTCGCTCGTCAATAGACTCGCCCAATACATTCATAATACGCCCCAAAGTCTTGGTCCCAACGGGAATCGTGATTGCCGCCCCCGTTGCTTTGACAGTCAAGCCTCGCCGCAGACCATCCGTTGATCCCAACGCAATGGTTCTGACCACGCCATCCCCTATTTGTTGTTGCACTTCAAGAACTGTATTAATTCCTTCGCCTTCAACAACTAATGCATCATAAATTTTTGGTATTGAATTACTTGGAAATTCAACATCTAATACTGCACCAATAATTTGTACAATCTTTCCAGAACTCATGGTTTTCGTTCCTCGTTTTTGTTCGCTATAAATACTTAAAAAATAATTTGTTAAACCGCTGCCGCACCCGCGACAATTTCAGATAACTCCTGCGTAATTGCAGCTTGCCTTGCCTTATTATAGATAAGCTGCAATTCATCAATCAATTTACCTGCATTATCCGATGCACTCTTCATCGCAATCATACGCGCAGACATTTCACTAGCAATATTCTCAATCACACGACTGTAGACTTGAGATTCAATATATCTATCTAATAATCTGTTCAATACTTCTTCAGGGTCTGGCTCATATATATAATCCCAATGATGATTATAATCGTCTTCGGCAGTTGCTTCAGTTGGAACTAACTGATCTATCATCGGGGTCTGCGTCATGGAATTGATAAATTTATTTGATGCCAAATATAAGGCATCAATCTGACCTTCTTTAAACGCATTCAACATTGTGATCACCGATCCCAATAACTCTTCCAAACTCGGTTTATCGCCGATATGAGTCTTTTGACTAACAATGTTTGCCCCGATAGAACCAAAAAAACTCGCCGCTTTTGATCCAATAACGCATAACTCTAATTGTTTATTTTCTGCATCCCATTGCTTCATTTGTTTTATCAACAGACGAAACAAATTGGCATTTAAACCACCACAAAGACCACGATCAGTAGAAATAACAATCACGCCAATACGCTTGACTTCTGCCCGTGCAATAAGATACGGATGTTGATATTCTGGATTTGCACAAGCAAGATGTGAAATCACTTCACGAATTTTTTCCGCATAAGGACGAGAAGCAAGCATTCTATCTTGAGTTTTACGCATCTTACTAGCGGCAACCATTTCCATTGCTTTAGTGATTTTCTGTGTATTTTTTACACTAGCAATCTTCGTTCGTATTTCTTTTCCACCTGCCATTTTCTCTCAAACCTTTGCTTAAATTACCAAGTTCCGTTTTCTTTGAATTTACTGATTGCCTCTTGCAAACCTTTCTTAATATCATCATCATAGTCACCTGTGGCAACAATCTTATCCATCAAAGATTTGTATTCGCTGTTCATATAACTATGCAAAGCTTCTTCAAAGGCACCAACCTTGTTGAGTTCAATATCATCAATAAAACTATTTTCAACAGCAAATAAACTCACAGCCATCTCGGCAATATTCAGCGGAGAATATTGCTTTTGTTTCATCAATTCCATGACACGCTGACCGCGTTCAAGTTGCTTGCGTGTTGCCTCATCTAAGTCTGATGCAAATTGAGAAAATGCCGCTAATTCACGATATTGTGCCAACGCTAAACGGACACCGCCGCCTAATTTCTTGATGATGTCTGTTTGCGCCGCTCCACCAACACGCGATACTGATAAACCAGCATTAATTGCAGGGCGGAAACCTGAGTTAAATAAATCACTTTCTAAAAATATCTGACCATCTGTAATTGAAATCACATTGGTCGGGACAAAAGCAGAGACATCGCCTGCTTGCGTTTCAATAATCGGTAATGCCGTCAACGAACCAGTTTGACCTTTGACTTTGCCACCAGTCAGTTTTTCAACATACTCTTCATTAATACGAGAAGCACGCTCTAATAAACGTGAATGCAAATAAAATACATCGCCAGGATAGGCTTCACGACCAGGCGGGCGTTTCAATAACAAGGACATTTGACGATAAGCCCAAGCCTGCTTGGTTAAATCATCATAAATGATCAAGGCATCTTCACCACGATCACGGAAGAATTCACCCATCGTACAACCAGCATAAGGGGCTATATATTGCATTGCTGCTGAATCAGATGCGCTTGCAACAACAACAATGGTATGCGCTAATGCATCGTGCTCTTCAAGTTTACGAATGACCACATTCACGGAAGAAGCCTTCTGCCCAATCGCAACATAAACGCATTTAACCCCCGTGCCTTTCTGATTGATGATCGTGTCAATCGCTACTGCCGTCTTACCTGTTTGGCGATCACCAATAATCAATTCACGTTGCCCACGCCCAACAGGCACCATAGAGTCAATGGACTTCAAGCCTGTTTGCACTGGTTGGCTAACGGATTTTCTAGCAATAACGCCAGGCGCGATCTTCTCAATGGATGATGTGCTGTCTGCAACAATCTCACCTTTACCATCAATCGGCTTGCCTAAGGCATCAACCACTCGCCCTAGTAACGCTTCCCCAACGGGTACTTCAAGAATACGTTTAGTGCATTTAACAACATCGCCTTCTGAAATGTTTTCATAACTCCCTAAAATCACTGCGCTTACAGAATCACGCCCCAGATTTAGTGCTAAACCATAAACATTGTCTGGAAATTCAATCATTTCCCCTTGCATGACATCACTCAAACCGTGGATCCTAGCAACACCATCAGCAAGACTAACCACCGTACCTTCAGTACGCGCCTCGGTATCTAGATCTAGATCTTTGATTTTCTTTTTAATCAGATCACTAATTTCAGTAGCACTGATAGACATAAGTCTTTACCTCTATAATTACGATTATACAAATAGATTGTTTAATTCTTTTAAACGCCCCTGTACAGAGGCATTAATAACAGTATCACCCATACGAATAACAACTCCACCGATCAAACCTTTATCTTCTTTTGCATTGATGTCAATCTTCTTACCAAGATTTTTTGCAAGCGTCTTAGTAAGCATATTGATTTGAGGATCAGTCAATGGATAGGCTGAAGTAACCTCAATGGTATCAATCGCTTCTGCGGCTGCTTGCTTCTCTTCAAACAGCACCACTATCTCGGCAATCAGGCTAATACGCCCTGCATCAACTAAAATATGAACAAAGTTCCTACCCGTCTCATTTAAAACATCACCAGCAATATCAATGATAAATTGAGCAAGCTGTTGATGATCTAATTTAGGGCTTGTCAAAACAGGAGTCATATTGTCATCGGCGACAATCAATCTCAATACCTTTAACATAGTTGCCCAATTCTGTAACTGTCCTTCTTCTAATGCTTGAGAAAAAGCCGATTCAGCATAAGGTCTTGCAATGGTTTTTTTTTCTAACATTAAAATAACAACTGTTTGATTTTATAAGCCTTGACTAATTTTTTGAAGCAGACCATCGTGAGCGGCACGGTCAACCTCTTTCATTAAAACTTGCTCTGCCCCCGCAATCACTAAAGCGGCAACTTGGCTTTTTAATTCCTGCCGCGTTTTTTCCTTTTCCTGCTCAATCTCAACATGCGCACTTTCTTTAATGCGAGCGGCTTCTACTTTAGCATTTTCCTTTGCTTCTGCAACGATCTCATCACTTTGTTTTTGTGCCTGTGAGAGGATTTTTGCTGCTTGCTCCTTACCCTGATTGATTTCAATAGCAGACTTTTCTTGTGCCTCGGCAAAGTCTTTTTGCCCTTGCTCAGCTGCGGCAAGACCATCGGCAATACGAGTCTCTCGCTCTTCCATTTGCTTTAACAACATTGGCCAAACAAACCGCATCGTAAACCATACAAAAATGGCAAACGTTACTAACTGACCGAATAGAGTTGCATTAAAATTCATTTAAATGACCTTCAATTTATAAAAAATTTTAAGCCATCAACCCGCTGCTTGTAATGTCGCCACAAAAGGACTAGCTAAGGTAAACCACATACCAATACCGATACCAATCATCGTGACCGCATCAATCAAACCCGCAATCAAAAACATTTTACCTTGTAACATAGGTGCTAATTCAGGTTGACGCGCCGCGCCTTCCAAAAATTTACCACCAAGCAACGCAAAACCGATTGCTGTGCCGAATGCACCCATCGCCAAAACGATTAAGACGCCCAATGCTGTAAATGCCAAAATAGTCTCCATTTTTAACCCCTCCAGAGAGTTTATTTATAAATTAAATGATAAAAAATCAATGATGATCATGCGCCATTGATAAATACACAATCGTCAACATCATAAAAATAAATGATTGTAGTAATACTACCAGAATATGAAACATAGCCCAAATAAATTGTAACGCACCACCGATAAAACTGCCAATATAATAAGGTAAAGCCGCCCCTAATAACATCGCAATCAATAAGAAAATCAACTCACCCGCATACAAATTACCAAATAATCGCAATGCCAATGAAATCGGTTTTGCAATCAGCGCAATAAATTCCAATAAAAAGTTAGCGGGAATTAACAAAATCTGAACAACCATATTCTTTGAAGAAAACGGTTGTAATGTCAACTCTGCAAGAAAACCGCCTAATCCTTTCATCTTCACGCTATAGTAAAGGATCAACATGAATACCCCGATTGATAAGCCAAAGGTGATGTTCGGATCAGTCGTTGGCACGACCTTAAAATATAAATGTTTATCACCGCTAATCAGTTGTGCCATCAATGGCAATAAGTCAACAGGCACAACATCCATCGTATTCATTAATGTCACCCAAACAAAGATGGTCAATGCCAAAGGACCAATCAATGGATTCTTAACATTCATTATATCATTCACATTCTTATTGACAAATTCTACGATCAATTCAACCAAACTCGCAAAACCGGATGGGGCGCCAGATTGTGTGTTCTTTGCGACCCGATAAAAGAAAAAGCAAAATGCCACACCTAGCAATATAGACCAAGCTAAAGTATCTACGTTAAGCGACCAAAAACCCATATCAATCGCTTCTTTAGGAGAATGCGCCAATGTCCAAGTCGCGTTTTCTAGCGTCTCGCCATCAGCCCTTTGATAACCTTCTGGTAATTGACCAAGCACCAAATTTTGCAGATGGTGTTGGATATAACTGTTTGCAGTGAGTTCAGTATCAGTTGCCATTGGTTTTAAATTAAATAGTTCTAAAAAATCACTTTGTTAAAATCGCCAAGCCCGCTAAATTTATTAGCAGAACAACGCCATAAGTTATGAACATCAATCCAATATTTAATGATGCAAACAATATCAATGACACTAAAAATATGCTTATTGTCGTCACAATCTTAACAGTTTCACCGATATAAAACAGCGTTAATATATTGCGACTGACACTTGTCGCAGACTCTCGCAAAGAAAATCTAACAAAAATCGCATTAGGTATAATCGCCGCCGCCCCGCCTAATATTACAGAATAGGCTGCTACAATACTAATAACCTTATACAAGGCAAGCCCACACAACAACACAACAACCGTTTCAATCATTAGTATTTTGTGAGCTGCAGTGCGATTTTTGCTTATTTCTGCCGTACCTGTCAATCACGCTACCTCAATAAAAACTTGCCATTTTAAAAATTAAAATCAATCAAACTTAAAATATTCAAGTTTTAATATACCCTCAATACAATGCGATGGCATTATAATTACTAAGTTTATCTTGATCAATCGTTGTCGTATAAAAATTTGTATTTTATTTTAATCCATGCCTTGACCGTAGACTGAATTAAGTCAATCTAAGCGGTATAAAGCAGGTTACTTTATCCGCTTTAAAATGCCGTCTAATTGATCCAGTGAATTATAATAAATTTTAAGCTCGCCCTTGCCGCCTTGACGATAGACAATATTGACCTTTGCGGCTATTTTCTCGGACAATTCATTCTGTAGTCTATAAACATCGGGGTCCATTGTCTTTAACACTGTTTTTTTGAGTCCATTCGCATTCACAAGATGTTTGACCAGTGCCTCTGTTGCACGGACAGACAAACCTTGTTGCACAATTTTTGTCGCAACCTCAATCTGTTTTTTTGATGATAACGTCAACAGGGCGCGAGCATGACTCATGTTGAGTTGCTGCGACACTAAAAATTGCTTCACCTTTGGATTGAGTTCCAATAAACGTAATAAGTTTGTCACCGCTGATCGTGAACGCCCTACTGCATCGGCAATCGCCTCATGCGTCATATCAAATTCTTGTAATAACCGTTGCAATCCTTGCGCTTCTTCTAATGGGTTTAAATCCTCGCGTTGAATGTTTTCAATCAAGGCGATACACATGACTGTTTTATCTGAAACACTTTTGACAAGCACAGGCACTTGATCCAAACCTGCCATTTGTGCTGCCCGCCAACGCCGCTCGCCCGCGATGATTTCAAATTGCTTAGACTTTTCTTCGGCGCGAACGACTATCGGCTGCACAATACCTTGTGCTCGGATAGAATCCGCTAATGCTTGTAGGGCATCTTGACTGAAATCCTGACGCGGTTGAAATGGACTGCGTTTTAATAAATCAATGGCAAGCGTCTTGACTGAATCAGAACGCCCCTGTGCTATGGCAGTTTCTGTCTGATGTCCTAGTAAGGCATCTAGTCCTCTGCCCAAACCACGTTTCTTAACCACTGTTGCCAATCTCTAAATTGAAGTGCGTGCTAACAAGACATCCGAACAAACCCATTATGCCGCCTTCCCACCGCGCCGCAACATCTCGCCTGCCAAAGACAAATAAGCAACCGCGCCACTAGAGTTTTTATCATAAGACAAGGCAGCCAGCCCATAACTTGGAGACTCTGCCAAACGGACATTACGCGGGATAATCGTGCGATAGACCTGTTCCCCAAAATGTTCTAATAACTGCGCCGAGACCTGTGCTGATAGATTATTGCGCGGATCATACATCGTCCGTAATAAGCCTTCAATTTTTAACTCGGGATTGAGATATTTTTTAATCTTGTCAATGGTTGCTAATAATGCTGTCAAACCTTCTAATGCATAATATTCACATTGCATCGGAATCAGAATTGAATGGGCTGCCACCAATGCGTTGACGGTCAACATATTTAATGATGGCGGGCAATCAATAAAAATAAAATCATACTGGTCTTGGACGGACTTTAAGGCTTCACGCAAGCGAATTTCTCGGGCGATCTCATCTAACAAAGCAACCTCAGCACCTGTTAAATCGGCATTTGCTGGGATTAAATCATACTTGTTGTCAACAGATTGGATGATCACCTCTTCTGCTTTTGTATCATTCACCAACAGATCATAACTAGATAATGTCAATGTTTGTTTGTTGATCCCGCTCCCCATTGTTGCATTGCCTTGTGGGTCTAAATCAAGCAATAAAACGCGCCGTTTTGCTGCCGTTAATGAAGCGGCAATATTGACGCTAGTCGTGGTTTTCCCCACACCACCTTTTTGGTTTGAAATAGCAATGATTTTAGGCATGAACTTTGTTGCAATCTTATGTTAAGTTTAATAAAGCGATCACTTTACCACAGACTCCATCTGTCATCACTAGCGATCAACAATCAAATGTGGCTTCGTGATTTGCAGCAATGTTGCCGATCTCGCCTTATCTACTAAGGCAAGTTCCTGCACCTTGAACAGCAACGGCAGTTGTTGCACCGTTTGTAGCTCTACATGGACTTTAGCCCCTTTCATTGCCAATAACTGATTCTTGGCAGTCAACAAATGCGCGGTTTTATCTAGCAACCCTGCCAATGGTGCAAAGGCACGACAAATAACCGTATCAAAGGTTGTGGTCGTTTGAAACGCCTCAATGCGCGCATGAACCAACTCAACATTATTGAGTTCTAGGGCGATCACAACATGTCTTAAAAACCGTAATTTCTTTTGATTGCTGTCTAATAAAACCCATTGTTTTTGCGTTTGTGCCAATGCCAATATCATGCCTGGCAACCCTGCGCCCGTGCCAACATCCAGACAATAATCCCCTTGAATAAAGGGCAACACCGACAACGAGTCTAAAACATGGCGGTTGATAATCGTTGCGTTATCACTATCTGCGATCAGATTATAAGATTGATTCCATTGACTTAGTAATTCAATATAACGCCACAAATTCTGACCTAAAGACGAGTTATCCTCAAGCCCTAAATCTGCTAGACCTTGTGCTAGCAAGTGCTGCATGCAATCTGCCAAACAACTGATTTAAGCACGTTGCCGTAGCATTGCATGTTTTTTTAGATACACTCGTAATAAAGAAATGGCGGCGGGAGTCACGCCTTGAATACGAGCGGCTTGACCAAGATTCAATGGTTGATGTCTGGTTAATTTCTCAATCACCTC
>VSKW01020808.1_pt1 | contig 13995 bp, 15 predicted proteins | sample 4798611 | NCBI WGS metagenome assembly VSKW01 (sample SAMN12179536, study PRJNA552185) | sponge metagenome | biome: deep-sea hydrothermal plumes; feature: spots directly above weak diffusing fluid; material: sea water; isolation source: sponge from the Crane site of a hydrothermal vent ...
AAACTTGTAACATGGTATCCTGCTCATTATGAGTGTAAAATAGTATTTTTAGTAATTTGTCTCCTAATGCTATTTTGATTTCTTCTCTTTGAAACAGTTTTTGAATATAGGCAAATACGATTTTTACTGTCTCTATATGCCCATTCTTACAAGCTAATAGAAGCCCTGGTGTATTATCATGCTTAGCAAGCAGAATGCTTTCTAAAGCATTGATTTCATCTTTCGATAAAGAAGCAGAGGATGAATTAATATAAGTGCTGATATGCGTTAATAGCAATCGAACAGAGTCTGTATATCCATGCTGTAAAGCAAACGATAAAGTATTATGATGATTGAAATAATCATTTAAGTCAGTAACTGTTGGAATATCAGATAAAATCCATGTAATTTGAAATTGATATAGATTCTCGATAATGCTAGCATCAGTATACTTCTTTGCCATCTGAAATACAGAGTCTTTACAGGAATTAAGCGTTTCAATCCAAGCTTTAACGTATGGATCCCCTGCCTTTAACTCTAATTTTTCTGGCCAACGTAATAACACTTTTGCAACATCGACATAATTGTGTCGAAGACTGAGATGTAAGCTAGAGCCATATTGATCATGGATATAGAATAATATCTTCAAGCAGCAGTCTTTTAATGCTGAATAACGATCGATCAAACTATGAATAAAAGTAAAAAAAACCTCCACTATTTGAATACGCTCTTCTTGGCAAGCCATCAGTAATCCTGGTAGTTTATAACTTGTCCTTTTAGCTAGTAATATTTCCTCTAAATCTTTTATTACTTCTAAATCCATGGGTTTACTGGTTAATAATTGATATATATCACAAAAGTTTTTTAATTGATTTAAAAAAGTACAAACTGATTGCATATGTCCATTTTGCATTGCATGATATAGCCCTTCTCCTGATAGCAGAACATCTTTTAGTTGCTGTAGATTGTTCAATCCAAATGATTGAAAATTCCATGATGTTTTAGATAACCCATCTTTTATATGACAGCCATAATGCCCATTATTTAGCATGCAATCAAAGATATTTGGATTTAAAGCAGAGAAAAATTGGACATCAAAAGATTGACAGTTACTATCGTGATAGGTTGTATTGAAATTTAATAACGCTATCGCTCTATTTTTTGAAAAGTATGCTGGTAAATAATTTTGATTCATAAATTGCTGTATTTTGTCCCAAGGATCGTCTGTGATGCTATTTAAAGGTAAGTTTTCATCTGTTTGTATTATATTTTCAATGTGAAAAATCATACATTGAAAGGTGATATTAGGATCATATGCAATAATCAAACCTGTATTATAGGCTGTTTTTTTCATAATCATGGCCATATTATGATCTATAGTACAAAATACATATCAATTAGGAATGGAGGCTATGATTCCAAAACGTTCTAACACTAAAAAACCTGCTATTCATTTTAAAAAAAATATTTATAAATCAAGGCATCTTGTTGAAAATTTATTTGCTAGATTAAAAAATTTTAGAAGTATTTCAACTCGTTTTGATAAGCTAGCTAGGAATTTTAAAGCGATGATTTATATTGCGTGTGCTATTATTTGGGTGAATTTAGAATGAAAACACGCCCTAGGATACAAAAACAATTTCATCACTTAATCCGTACCATTCCAGGAATAGGTCAAATTATAGTGCCCGGTCATGAGGAAGCGATAGAGACTGTCTTGAAGCAAGGTTGCTGGGCACCTATTGTTCGAATGAAAGCAGGCCATGAATGGGATGCTCAGTCACAAAAAATGATTATACAGCCTTTCATGTGAAGCATCATGGGCTTGTGGTTGGTACTGTGAAAGGGCAGCAAGTCGGTCAGCATAATATGTATAATGCCTTAGGTGTTATTATTGCTGTCAGACATGCAGGTGTTCCACCGATGCTGGCTTGTGAAGCATTATCTCGCTTTTCTGGTGTCAAACGACGTATGGAATTAATTTATACCAGTTTGAATCATGCTGTGCGTATCACCCAACGGCTATTGCTTGTACTTTATCTGCGTGGCGTGCTCATACAAATCGAAAATTACGTGTGATTATTGAGTTAGGCTCTAATACTATGAAACAAGGCATTTGTCGGCATCAATTAGTTCAATCTGTTGATTTAGCTGATGAAGTGATTTGCTGGAACCATCAATTATCTTGGTCTTTGGATACATTAATACCTCACACACGTCCTCCTTCAAGATGTTTTGATAATATAGACTCGATTATTCAATATTGTCTTTCAACTTTATCTTCACAAGAAGACCTCATTATTATGAGCAATAGTCGCTTTGATGGGCTACACTGTCGATTAATTCATGCGCTTCGTGCCACAATGTGATTCATGAGATGATAACTCAATGAAACTTTTTAAACAGTCTGTGACTGTCGCTATAACAGGGGCATCTGGGATGCCTTATGCTTTTCGTTTATTACAGTGTTTAATCGATTTGGATATTCAGATTATGTTATTAGTTTCGAAAGCTGCTTTCGACGTGATACAAACTGAAATGGGTTGGAATATCCCAAACGAGTCGACAGCATTATATGCTTGGTTTCAAAATAAATTGAATGCAAAATCAGAGCAACTTCAACTATTTGGGCATCAAGAGTGGACAGCTTGTGTTGCTTCAGGTAGTGGTGCGCCTGATGCGATGATTGTTTGTCCTGCCAGCATGGGAACGGTTTCAGCTATTGCCATCGGTGCCAGTAATAATTTAATTGAGCGTGCAGCTGATGTGATGTTGAAAGAAAAAAAACAACTTATTTTAGTGCCAAGAGAAACGCCTTATTCAGTCATTCATTTAGAAAATTTATTGCAATTAGCAAAATTAGGAGTGACAATTATGCCAGCCTCGCCTGGATTTTATTATCAGCCAACGAAAATGACAGAATTAGTTGATTTTTTAGTTGCTAGGATTTTACAACATTTGCATTTAAAACAAACGTTAATCAAACCTTGGGGTATGGCTTCAAATGTTTAAAACGGCCGGTTATACCGTGTCTTCCGTGAGACCTAGGCGATTAAGAGCCTCTGCTGCTTTGCGTTCTTTAGTGTGTGAACAGCATTCAATACAAGATAGCTTGATTTTACCTGTGTTTGTGAAAGCAGGATTAGTAAAAAAACAAGCGATAGCCTCGATGCCTGATCATTATCAATGGTCTATTCATGATTTACCAGAGCTGATTGAGAACGTGCAAGCTGTAGGGTTAAAAGCATTGATTTTATTTGGCATTCCTGATACAAAAGATGCACTAGGTCATTCAGCTTGCTCAGAGACAGGCATTATTCAACAAGCTATTCGCTGTATCAAAGATAGAGCGCCAGAGTTATTGGTTATTTCGGATTTGTGTTATTGCGAATACACAGATCATGGGCATTGCGGCGTGCTTAAAAAAACAGATGAACAGTTTGAAATTGATAATGATGAAACACTCCTGTTGCTTCAAAAACAAGCAATTAGCCATGCAGAAGCAGGGGTTGACATGATAGCTCCAAGTGGCATGATGGATGGGATGGTTGGTGCTATTCGTTATGCATTAGATCAATCCGGCTGGACTCATGTGCCTATTTTAAGTTATACCGTTAAATATGCATCTGCTTTATATGGGCCGTTTCGATTAGCAGCAGAAGGAGCGCCTGTATTTGGAGATAGAAAAACATATCAAATGGATCCTTCAAATCGTTATGAATCTTTACGTGAAGCTGAATTAGATGTTGAAGAAGGTGCTGATTTAATGCTGATTAAACCAGGACATATGTATTTAGATATTCTATGGCGTATTGCTCAGCAATATCCATCTATTCCTGTGGGTGTTTATCATACGAGTGGTGAATATGCGATGATTAAAGCTGCTTCTGATCGAGGGTGGTTGCATGAACAAGATACAGTGAGAGAAATGTTCACCAGTTTTCATCGTGCAGGAGCGCGTTTTATTATGACATATTATGCCTATACTTACTGCCAATGGATGACAAAAAAAGTATAAATCTTTCATATCAGCGGATCATTAGGTCGTATTAGAATATGTTAAAATCGTTATGTGTTCAATTAAACGAAAGTTTAAAAAAATATCATTTATGTTTATCATCAGATCAAAAATTGAATCATGATTGGCCTTCTGAAAAACCAGTCTCATATTGGACTATCTTGCAGGATGCCTCTTGTTTACTGATATCTGGGAAAGATGCTGTTTCTTTTTTGCAAGGCCAATTGACCTGTGACGTGATGACTTCAGTTGAAAATCAAGCTATATATGGTGCTTGTTGTAATCCAAAGGGGCGTATGATTGCTAATTTTCATTTGATCAAATTAAAAGCAGATTGTTTTGCTTTATTATTACCATTAGGACAAGCTGACATTTTACAAGCAGCACTAAAAAAATATAGCGTATTTTATCAAGTGACTTTCAGTACTGAATTCAAATGGATGCGTTTGGGTGTTAGTGTGCATGTGAATGCTTTGAAATCTATTTTGACGCCTATGCGGGATGAAATACAATTGATTTCTTTATCTGAGACATACAGTGAATGTTGGGTGTTACCCGAAGATTTTGATCATCTCATCTCAAAACTGATAACTCATTATACAACAGTTCCTACCGTATATTGGCAATATGAAATTTTGAAACAAGGCATTGCCTGGGTGATGCCAGAGCAATCAGAGCATTATGTCCCGCAAGCGTTTAATTGGGATTTATTGGGCGGCATTAGCTTTACTAAAGGCTGTTATACTGGACAAGAAATTGTGGCTAGATTACATTATCGTGGCGTATCCAAAACACGATTACAATATTTTACAAGTCCTAAAGAAATACGACAAGGTGACTTTATTAGATCAGCAGAGCAAGAGACGATACAAGGCCAAGTCATGACAGCATGCTATGTTCAAGATACACATATCACGCATATTCTAGCCTCTGTCCGTCTAGATCAAACAAATTGGATGATGATGAATAATCAAACTATTTTATTACATCATACGTTACCTTATGCTTTATAACTGGCATTTTCTTGTGTAATAACTGCCACAGTATGTCTTGCTACACAACAGATCCGTTGATCTTCGCGATATAGCTTGATTTCCCATACTTGTGTTGAACGTCCAAGATGTAACGGCATGGCAATGCCTGTAACCCATCCGGAAAAAACAGGGAGTAAGTGGTTCGCATTGATTTCTACACCAACGCAACTAAATTGATCAGATACACATAAGTTACCAGCAAGGCTACCTAATGTTTCCGCTAACACAAGAGAAGCACCTCCATGAAGACGCCCAAATGACTGACAGGTTCGTTTATCAATCGGCATTTTTCCTATTAATTGTGTCGCTGTTTTTTCTGTAATATGAATACTTAAATGCTGGCATAGTGTATTTTTAAGCAGTTGATTTATCTCTTGAATCGAATGCTTTTGTACCCAAATTGTCATGTATTTATCTCTGTTAATCAAGGGGTGCAATTTGATTGACATTGCAAAAGCTGTATCAGCAATCGTCACTTATCGTGCAGTGAGTATTATAGCGTCATTTTTGATTAAAATAGCAGATAAAATATCAGGATTTAATCTGTTTTTATAAGATTTAATTTAAATTAAAAGTCAAATAATGAAGCTATTCCAGATAATCGAAAAATCGTGAGAACAGAATATAGCGCGCCAAATATATTGGATAGATGATCATCGATAGCCTGCGTGAAAAGCTTAATATCAACTGATTGATTAAAGTAATATTATATTAAGTCGATATGATTGAATGGAATCAATTGATCTAAGTGGGATTTATGAACAAACTTTTTTATTTTATGATACTGCTCTGTATGACTTTAACAGATTTATGTGCCAATCTAAAAATGGATACTTTATCGACAGTTGATCAAAAGGTTGTATTTCAAAAGAAACATCCAAAAAGTATTACAATTAAACCGACACATACGGAATATAATCTTGCTCGTTTATTTTTAATCAATGTTTGGCAATGGAGTAATGCATTTGGTCATCAAGGGGCTCCAGCGTATTTACAAGTAGGTGATAAAATTGAAGTACAGCATCATCAAAATAATAAACAATTGGTTTATATTGCCAGTAAAATGAATAGTAGTATGAAAGAAACAGTTATTTTAACACCTAAAATAGAAGTAAAAACTAAATTATTTCAGAATCAAAATATCATCAAGTATGATTGTGTACAGATCTTTTTAAAGCATTATCTTGTGTTTAATAAAATAAGAGAGACTGCTCAGTATCCCAATATTATTGGGTTAGAAAGTAAACAATTATTGACCGCTTCTGGTGATTTTATCTATACACCTCATTCTCGATTATATGATAAGTATAAAAATTTTGATGTGATGCGAAAAAATATAACGTATAAACATCCAAATGGTTTTAATCATTTAGGTATAGGATTTAAAAAAATTGGAGAAGTTACTTTAGATAAAATTACTTGTAATAAAGCACGACTTCAAGTTAATTCAGCCATACAAGTGATTAAAAAGAATGATATTTTAATACCTTCTTCCTGTTCGGATGAAAAACATTTTATTTTAAAACCAGCTTCACGTAATACGATTATTTTAAATATATTAGATTCAATATCCAATACAAGAGCTTCAAAATATGCTTTAGTTGTGCTTCTCGGGGGTATGCAGCATAGTATTTTACCAGGACATGTCTTTGCAATTTATGAGCCATATCATTGTCCATATTTGAATGGATCTCATATTAAAAATGCGAATGATCATAATTTAGAGCTCGACAATAGGAAAATAGGGTTAGTTATGGTTTATCAATCTTTTCAGAAATTAAGTTATGCTTTAGTATTAGAAGCGAATAAGCCGCTTCAGAAAAATTTTAAATTAGGCCCAGCCTCTTTGAAAGATATCCTGCAGGCATCAAAATCAATTGAATAAATACTGATATTTTTTCAGTCAACAGATCAATGAATATTGTGTGTATTTTTTTATTCATGCTGTTGAAAGTGTGAGTCGCAACAGTAAGGTATGTCATACTTGAAACAGAACAATAAAAAACAATCGATACATCATTTTCAGATTGAAGACACGCTCTAGTGAACAATATCATTCTATTGCTGTATTACAAAACTTTTATACTGATCATGATGTATTGTAAAGGTATTATCTTAAAAGTGAACGGCAGCTCCTTTTGGATATCTAAAATCTAAATATTTTACTTTCATCCATTTTTTACTGAGCACTTGATGATATAATAATTGAAATAATATCACTTGTTTTTTAGGGTGATTCTCACCCCAATGAATAGTGACATGATCAATTTGACTAATCCAAGCGCCTGTCGAATCAATTGAAAAATACTGAATAGATAAAGGTAAGTCTTTTAATTGGTTTTGTAACCATTGAAATTGAGACCAAATGAAATAGCCATTTTGCTTGTCACCTTGTAGATAAGGCAGTTTTTTTTTGCAGATAGATACAGCGTTTGATACTTCAAATACTTCGCCTATATCATTAAAAAAAGCTGTTTGATTCCAAATAGCGGTTGGATTTTGTTCTTGTAATGTAATATAAAGTTGATTAGGCCATTTTTTCTGAATATGAATATATTGAATCCAAGGTATCTGTAAAAAATACTGTTTTAGTTGTATTAAATTAAGATCAAAAAATCTTTTATCAAGCATCGGCTGTATGCTTTGTTTGATGATATCCGTATTTAAATAAGTAAATTGTCCTGAGACATGAATGTTTTCCAGGTAGGGATTTATTTTTTTTTGAAAAGAAGGGTATAAGCCTGCGCCTAATAAAAGGATACTTAAACCCCATAAACTGTACCTAATGTATATTTTATACGGATGGAGGTTCAGTTTCCACACAAGAGATAGTCTCATTTTTTTGGATTGAAGGCATTGTTTGATCTTGATGATTCAATGGGTTTGAATAACACATAGTTTGATCAAGAATGATTCGGATTAAATGAGGAAAGTTAATGCCAAGCGCTTGGGCAGATTTAGGCACTAAACTATTGGGCGTTAAGCCAGGCACAGTATTGACTTCAATAAGCCAAAATTTACCTTGTTTATCTTGCATCATATCAACTCGTCCCCAACCAGAGCAACCTAAGATAGTGAAAGCTTGATAAGCTAATTGTTTCAATTGTTCTTCTGCAAGACTAGGTAATTGACAAGGTAAGAGATACTGCGTATCTGAAGCTTTATATTTTGCATGATAATCATAAAAATTTGATGCAGCAATAATACGGACAGGGGGTAAGATCGTATGGCTTAATATGGATACTGAAAATTCATCACCGTTAATCCATTGTTCAATTAATATTTCATGACCATATACACGCGCTTTGTCCAATGCAGACGTTAAATCTTCGATAGTTTTTACAAAAAATGTACCAATAGTTGATCCTTGGCAAGTCGCTTTCACCATACAAGGAATAGGATAGTTTTGTTTTGTTTCTTGATTCAATAAGAAAAAATCAGGGGTTGGTAATTGACTGCCTTTCCAAATTAATTTTGTACGATATTTATCGATTGCTAATGCAGAGGCTTGCAGGTTACTACCAGTATAAGGAATATTTAAAGCTTCTAAAATACCTTGTATTGTGCCGTCTTCACCTTCACCTCCATGCAGCGCAATAAAGGCACGAGATGGCTTTAAAGTGATTAATTGTTGAATGCAATCAACTGCGGTATCGATTAAAGAGCATGCAATATTTTGTTTTTTGAGCGCTTCTTCGACATGTTGACCTGATATCAACGAAATCGCGCGTTCTGAGGATTGACCTCCATATAAAATAGCAACATGCCCGTATTCATCTACAGGATGAGACATGATAAAAATCTCTTAATCATTTTAAAAAATGTGATTGTTAATATCACTTTAAAAGTGGTACTAATGTGCTAATATCCCCAGCACCTTGTAAGATCAGTATATCATTATCTTGAAGTTGTGTTTTTAATATTCTCTTGATTTTTTTTAGAGAAGTCAGTAAGCACACTTGTTGAGGATTGTTTGCTTGAATAGCAGTGTGTAATGTTTGACTATCAGCTTTTGGTCGTTTTGTTTCGCCAGCGGGATATACTTCAAGTAATAATAAAAGATCAACAGATTGGAATGATGTACTCAATTCATGTAATAAATCTTGTGTTCTAGAATAACGATGTGGTTGAAAGATCATGACGATTCGTTTATTGGGCCAGCTCAGTTGTACCGCTTCAATCATTGCTTTAATTTCAGTTGGGTGATGTCCATAATCTTCGAGTAAAACAATCGATTGATGTTCTCCCATTGTGATCAAGCCATGATATTCGAAACGTCTGGCAACACCTTGAAAAGCTAATAAACTTTTTTGAATACAGTCATCAGATATTTTGAAATGTTTAGCAATAATATAGGTTGCTAACATATTCAGTATATTGTGTTGTCCAGGAAAATGAGATTGTATTGTTATGTATTTTTGAGTGCGAGTATCGAGTATATCAAATGTGACAGACATTTTATGATAGGCCATATTGACAGCTCGAATATGAGCTTGTTTTTGAAAACCATAAGTAATAAAAGGTTGTTTAATTTGAGGTAATAGAGATTGAATGATGTCATCATCGGCATATAAAATAGCTAACTTTTGCTCTGGCCGATGTTGTAAAAAATTTAAGAAAGCTGTTTTTAATTTGGAGACACTATGCTGATACGTTTCCATATGATCAGGTTCAATGTTCGTGATAATGATCATGTGAGGATTTAAATCAAGAAAAGAAGCATCACTTTCATCAGCTTCTGCAATGAAGAGAGGACCTGTCCCTAATTGTCCATGATAAAGAGTCGATTTTAATTTACCTCCAATCACAATAGTAGGTGATAAATTGGCTTGATTAAATACTTCTGAAATTAAAGCTGTTGTTGTTGTTTTTCCATGCGTGCCTGCAATCGCAATACTTTCACGGTGTAGCATAAATTGCGCTAATAATTTCGCGCGTTTTATAATGGGTATCTTTGCCTTTTTTGCTGCAATGATTTCTAAGTTTTGAGATTGGATTGCAGTAGATGTGATGATTAAATCAGCAGCTTGAATATTTTTTTTATGATGTGTGGGATAGACAGTAATCCCTATTTTTTGAAGATGTTTCGTGTTGATTGATTCATCAATATCAGAACCTGTAATATGATACTTTAAAGCGTATAACACTTCCGCTAATCCACACATACCTGCCCCACCAATGCCAATAAAATGAATGGTATGGATGATTCGTTTTGCTGAAATTTGGAATGGATTGAAGGTGAAAGTATTCATAAATATTGTTCGCAAATAGTGACAATATGAAGCGCAGCTTGTGTTTTAGCGCATTGATATGCAGCAGCCCCCATCATCATTAATGTTTTTTTTTCTTGCGTTAAATGATGCATCATTTGAGCTAAATGCGTTGCAGATAATTGATGTTGTTCTATGATTTTAGCTGCATTGCGAGACACTAAATATTGTGCATTTTTCAGTTGTTGCTGATCTTTATGCCAAGGATAAGGAATCAAAATAGCAGGTTTTCCTGCAGCGCATAATTCAGAAATAGTCATGGCACCTGAACGACAGATGACTAAGTCAGCCCATTGATAAGCTGTTGGTATATCATCAATAAATGGATCCAGTTTCGCTTCTATATTGTATTGTTTATACTGCATTTGTGTTCTGTATTGTTGATTTAATCCTGTTTGATGCCAAACATTCAATGGTTTTTTGAATTTTGCTAATGTTTCAGGCATGACTTGATTGATACTTGTTGCACCTAAACTGCCACCTAAAATTAATATATTCAGTATTTTATTTTTTTTTTCAATAGCGTGAAGTTGTTGTGCTTGAATGGTTTGGCGAATCGGATTGCCTGTTAGGATTGTTTTTTTTAAAGTTTTGAAAGTATCAGGAAAAGCCGTAAATATTTTTTTTGCAAAGATAGTGCTTAATTGATTTGTTAAACCGGGGACTGTATTTTGTTCATGAATAAAGACGGGAATCTTGAGTAGCCAAGCACTAATACAGCCTGGTCCTGCAACAAATCCGCCAAACCCTAAAACACCTTTTGGTTTTAATTGTTTCATGATGCGATACGCTTGTTGAATAGCTTTCATAATCTGCCAAGGTGCTAAGAGCCATTTTTGAATGGATTGTCTTTGTAAACCTTGTATCGTAATAAAGTGAATCGGGATATTGTGTTTTGGGATTAAAGTGGCTTCCATCCTGTTGTGTGTGCCAATCCAATGTACTGAAAAACCTCTTTTGATTAATATTTCGGCGACAGCTAAAGCTGGGAAAATATGACCACCTGTGCCGCCAGCCATCAAAAGAAAGACAGGCTGATCATCAGATGTTGTATTATTTTTTTTTATTTGATGCATGTCTACGTTTCTCGGAATACAAGTCAATGGATGTCAGTTAAATGAGTTGTTTTCAATTCATACTGAATGCGTAGTAAAAGACCACTCATGCAGCAGCTAGCTAGAATATGACTGCCGCCATAACTAAAAAAAGGCAAAGCTAATCCTTTGGTTGGCAGTAAGCCTAGATTGACGCCAATATTCATAAAAATAGAAATCAACCATAATAAAGCAATACTATAAGCTAAACAGGCAGCAAAGTGTGATTTTTTTACACTGCATTGAGCGCCAATTTTAAAAGCACAGTAGACTAATCGCAGTAATAGAAAAAGGATCAAAAGGATACCTAATAAACCAAATTCTTCAGCAAGAATTGAAAAAATAAAATCAGTGTGTGCTTCAGGTAAATAGGATAATTTTTGAATACTTTGACCGAGTCCTTCTCCTAACCAGCTACCGCGACCAATGGCAATTAAAGCTTGTGTTAATTGATATCCACTATCAAATGGATTATTCCAAGGATCTAGATAAGCAATGAATCGTGTCATACGATAAGGTTCTCGTAATACCATTAAAATCCCACCAATGACCGTACTGCTGATAATCCAAATGAAATATTTCCAAGGCATTCCAACTAAGAATAATAAACCAATGACAGAGCCTGTCATGACAATTGTTGATCCAAAGTCAGGCTCTAAGAGTAATAAAATAGTACAGGCTATGAGTAATAAGAAAGGGATCAGGAATGATGCTTTTTCAGTATTCAAAGTCTCTTTTTTTTTATGAAGATAAGCTGATAAGTAAATCATGACCCCTAATTTTGCAAATTCTGAAGGTTGAATATTGAATACGCCTAAAGAAAGCCATCGACTACTGCCATTGACTTTATGTCCAATGAGTAAAACGCAAATTAATGACAGTAATGTGCCAATTAAAATATAAAGATGCCATTTCATGATATATTTAAGCGGTAAGATGATGAATATGCATAGTAATATCAATCCTAAAAAAACTGAGACAGTTTGTTTTAATCCATAATAAAAAGAAACACCATATTGTAATTCACTTAAATGTGTTGAGGCAGAAAAAACCATTAATAAGCCAAGGCTTAATAAGCTCAGTATATTGCATAGTAATGGAATATCATATGGTGTATTAACGGATATAGCTTGTGAGTGAATACAAGTATTATCTTTTTGAAAAAAGCGCAATAATATGATGAAAAATGACTGAAATCGCATAGAAAAATCCTGTCTTTAAAAAACAAATTAGATGAACTATTTTACTGTGTAATATCGTTTGATGCTCAATCTATATTAGGCCCATTCAACCATGAAGTGCAACACCTAAAGGTTTTTCTATTCCTCGCATAACTTCGTTAGGTGTTTGATAGTTTAACACTTTTCTAGGTTTATTATTGAGTGCTTTTTGAATCGCTAAAATCTCATCATTTTCTATGCCTATAAACTCTGTTTTCTTTGGCAGATATTGACGAACTAATCCATTGGTCACACGAATTATTAGCATTTGACTGCTTTTTTTTGGCTATAGAAAATGCCGTACTGTTGCACTTTACACTTGAGAAGGCAAGAGTTAAAAAAAATGATGCCATATATTTTTATATGTCCATCGATTAAATCGATTATAAACTGTTTCCCCAAGGGAAAAACTTAGAGGGAATATCTCTCCAAGGAGAGCCTGTATGCAATTTCCATAATATAGCAGATATAACATGTCGATCATTTTTCCATCGATGACATTGATTTTTTTCATAATTATTTATATTTTTTCCCAAAGAATATCAGTTAAAAAATCTCTAATCATAAGTTACTACTCTTTTTTTAAAAAAAGAGTGTCGTGTATTTTAAAATAAAAAGCAATCTATAAATGATTTTCAGATTGAGGACGCGCCCTAGTCATTTTCAGCATAACTCTGATTGCCAAAATCCAGTATTATTATGGTTAACAAAAAAGCATATGAATTATGTTTTTTATCAATTGCTTGAAATAAACAATACATTATATAATGCACGTATTGATTTTGCGATACGGTATGAGGTTATTATCCTACGCAACGTATAATAAAAGTCGTTAACTTTGACGATGCACATTTTTTGGATAAAGATAGCACGAATGATTCTCCTGATAAGCAATCACATCATATCTATTGTTGCATACAACGTCTATTTCAAGGATATTATAATGAACGTCTGACGACGGCCTTCATATCTTATGATGATCCAACTGTAGCGCGAGAGGAACTCTGTTGTCGCATAGATTGGTTAACACAACAACATTTATTCAATCACATAACAAGAGCAATAATATTGACGTCCTGGAACATAGATCCTTCTAGGGCGTGTCCTCAATCTGAAAATCATTTATAATTAGATATCAATTCTTCCAGTAAAATGTATACAAAAATTATTAATGATATGCAGACACAGCATACAGATAAAGATGAGCTAGAATTAAAAAAAAGCTCGTATTGTATGCTATCAGAATGAATAAACCAGATTGGTTTCGTTTGTTGATTCTGAATAATGATAGTCTAAAAAATATGTTATTTTTTAACACTCAAGTAACGCCATATCATTTAGCTGTTTTATATAACCGAGTAGAAATTGTAGCTTTATTCT
>VSKW01023023.1_pt1 | contig 13889 bp, 16 predicted proteins | sample 4798611 | NCBI WGS metagenome assembly VSKW01 (sample SAMN12179536, study PRJNA552185) | sponge metagenome | biome: deep-sea hydrothermal plumes; feature: spots directly above weak diffusing fluid; material: sea water; isolation source: sponge from the Crane site of a hydrothermal vent ...
ATTTAAATGCTCCATATAAATAGTATCCATTAAAGCAATTGCCTCTTTAAATATGATAGCAAGTCCCATAGAATTTTCATAGTTTTTTATAAAAAACAAGTCTACATTATCCCACTTTAAAGGTAACGGTGAAACATGGGCATAAGGTCTAGCAGTGTTTAATACAAAGAAGTCGTTAACAAATTGCTGTTCTTGGAAAGAATGTGTTACTGCGTTCAATTCTTTTTGACATTTGTAACCGTGCTTTTGTTCAAACTCTCGAAAAAACTGATTACTGGAAAATTCTAATCCACCACTAATAGTTGCCCTAAACAGGGCTATTAGTTTTTTAAGTCAACATCCTGAAAGTTTTTAATGTCCGTAATAGACTCTGTAATAAAGGTAAATAACTCCTCGTACCTAAAAAGTAAAGCAGCTAATTCCTTACCAACTAATGGAATAGCAAGGCCGTCCTTGTCCTTAGCATTCCATTTCGTTAGTAATTTATGTTTTATTAAAGTAGCAGCAAAGCTTGTGTGCATTCCAAGCTTTTGCTCATCACTGAAAGACTCAAATTTATTATACTTTTCAGTTAAACTGCTAACATCGCTTAAGCAGTTTTTATTGTCTTTTAAAAACCCTAAAGTTAATTCTAGGCCGTTCCATTCAAAAACAATACCTTTAGCTTTTTGTTTATTGTAACTAAACTTTTTCTCTGCTTGCGGTAAGTAAATGCTCATAATTAACTCCTATTGTTTACAAGAATTAAAACAATAAGAGAAAACTAAGTCAATTAAAATTTACTAATAGACATGGTGTAACCTAACACCTTATCTTTTAACGCATAAGCTGAACCTTCAAAAGTAATGTCTGTACCCGTACCAGACACTGGGCTTGTGCCAGTCTCTAATTGTACCCTAGGAAAATCTATAATATAATCCCCAGAAGGATCCCTTAATACAATATACAAGTTAAAATCTTCATTAGCTAAAAGCTTCTTGGCAAAAAATTTGTTGTCAAAATAAGTAGAAAACGAAATCTTAACTTCAAACTTAGACTCACCAAAGCTTGTAGCGCCTTGCTTGGACATCTTGCCCCTGTCTCTGGCGTTGTTATTGATGTCTATACTAATGCTTTGAACATCATTTACGCCGTCTATATCAGTAGAGGCTAGAACACTTTTAACTATTTCAGCAGAAGAAAAAGCTTCATTTACATGAACAACCTCTCCCCTAGCACTATCGTTGTCGTTGTAACTATAGTCTTTAGCCCTTACCTTAGCATTACACTTTACATAATCGTTTCTAGAAAATTCCATTGTCAAACCCTCAAACAATAAACCCTTAATTAGTTTAAATCTGTCCTCGGTATGTTTAGAATTATCCTCTTGAACTGTATGTAATTTTTGGTCTGTGCCGTTTTTTAACTTGGCCGCTTGTTGAATTGTAATCTGAACGCTAGCCTCATTTACCAAAGGCGAAGTAGCAATTAATAAAGTAATTAATCCAGCAGTAATCGATTTTATTTGAAAATAACCGTTATTGCTTTGGTTAACAAATCCGCTTGTTTTAATCCAATCACCAGGAGATAAATCACTAGTTAAATCAACATCTACAACAAACTCACCGTCTACCACTTGAGCGCCAACAGATACTTCATCACCCTTGCCGCTAAACTCTGAATAAAAAACACCCTCTAAAATCGTGTCGCTAGCTTCTGCTTGCAAATCAAAATCAAAACCACCCTCTACAGTAAAGTTAACTACTTTTAAACCTGTTAACTGCCTGTCAGGGTTTAATTCACCAGATTTAACAGTTACTACTTGTTTATTTATATCTAAATTACCAGTAACTGGAAGTCTGCTAAAACTGCCCTCTACTGCACCTGTAATATTTTCTTTTGCTACACTTAATCGCGTATCATCTGAATTTGCACTCATTTTGGAACTCCTTGTTTATTGAATAAATTTATTCTAACACAATATACTTGTCAAAAGAACAAAATAAAATAATCCTAGCCGTGTCTTTTCCATCTTTAATACCAGTGTCAGAAGAGGTCTGTCTGAAAAACTTTAACCCCTCAACCCCTTCGTGAAATATGTCAAAAATCTTACTAATTAAAAATGTTTTTTGGTTCCTGTTTGAGCTTGTATTTACATATAAATTAACATAAAAAGCACAGTTAATTTGTACTCTGCTATGGTCTGAACCAATATTAAGCTTTGAACTATCTAATACCTCAAAATCTAAAAACATATAATTATCATCTACTCCTAAATTATTAAAATAATCTGTTTTAATATTATCTGCAGGAACTAAATCTGTAGCAGACCATTTATTAATAAAAGTATTAAAACAATTAGCCCTAGCTTGTACAATATCCATTAGTTACCTCACACAGTTACAAATATACAAAACATCGTCGGTCAAATCAACATTAACCACCTCAATATATTTTATAGTAAAAGAAATCTCATCTTTAAATATAATGTCACCAACTTGTGGAGGTGTTGCAATTTCCTGACTTAAATAAATATTATCGGTAAAGACTTCCTTAACAGGGTCAATTAAATTGTCATTAGGACGAGCAGGAAACACACAACCGTAACAAGGGAAACTCTCATAAGTGTTGCCTAGCGTCACAAATCTATTTTCAGACTTATTTGCTACTAATCTTTTTAAAGTAAGCGTTGTGCCATACTTAGTAAGCAACTTGTTAGCTAATGTAATTTGTTTATTGTATTTAGTGGCCATTAATAACTCAAAGTTGCCCCTGAGTAATTACCCCGTGAGCCTTTTACTAAATAATCTTTTAAAATGTTTTTTAAGAAATCAATATTATAAGTAATTGAGCTTGATATGTCTTCATTTAGCATTTTTTGATTTTGATACTTAGTGCTTTCCTCAATTACCCCGATTTTTTCTTTCTTCTCTAATACCCGACCTTCAACTGAATTAAACGCAACAGCTTGCTTTTGTAAGCCTTTAATTAAACTTAGGTAGGTTGCCTCAAGTGCTGCTTGTTTAACCGCTTTAGGTATAACTTGGTATTCTTCTCCCGCCATACCACCAATAGGAGAACGAGGAAAAGCTAATCCTTGCTTTCTATTTACTTTTTGACCGTCAAACTCAAAGTTACCCTCAATAAAAATATGGGCTTCTATTATATGGGCAATTAACTGCTCATCAGAAATATCTGTTTGATTATGATTAGGCTTTTGTAAACTTAAAAAAGATTTTAATTCTGATAAAGTAAAGTAAGAATTAGTAGCCTCATTGCCAAGACCAAACTCTTTATAAACGCCTAAAACATTAAAAATCGCCCTTTTATTAGTGGCAATTACATTAACATCAGCTAAAACATTTTTTCTTACTTCTATTTCTTGGTCTGGAATTGTTAAGTCATCTAGAACGATAAACTCGCTATCATCTAAGTTGCCTAGAATATATTTAGACATAGGCAACTCCTTTTAGTGTTTATTAAGCTTTTGCTTTTGCTTTTTTCTTAACGGCTGCAATCGGTTCGAACTTATATAGATTGTAAAATTTTACACACCGAGCCACTGCTTCTTCGTGTCCCTTTACATCTTCACCGATATAAAAAAACTTGTCGAAATGTATCTCTTCGGGTGTTCCAATATAAAATTGGTCTTTTGCAATCTCACCAGGTGCGGAGTAGATGACCTTTGAGTCACCTACATCACTTAGTAAAGCTAATTCTTCTTTTTTCAAACCGGCAATAGTCAAAACAGATATTAATTTCATTTTGTTCCTTTATTTTATTTTAGATTAAATGCCACAAAATAGTACCTGGACCATTTTTAACACTGCTTCCAACCTTTGTCCAGTTAGCTGCACTTGCTAAGTTTCCATCAGTTGGGTCAGCAGAACCTATGTAATTTAATCCACGAACTTTTTGATTAATTCTATAAGAACCTTGGAAGAACTCTTTAAAACCTGCAGTGGTTGTTCCAGTAGTTCCTTGTTGGATTTTTAACATACTTTGTAACCCTGATAATGCGCCTACAGGTAAGGACATAATCCCGTACCTCTTAACACCGCTTACAGTTTGTACAAGTGCGTCGTTATCCATTTTAATAACAAACTTATTTATTGCTTTGTCGAAATAGCCTTGAATTACTTGGTCAGCTGTTCCAAACCCTTTAGAGTCGTCGTAAAGAGAATTTCTTAAAACATTAGCAGACTTAGAGTGCATTAATAAAACTACTCCAGCGTCAGACTTGTCGCCTAATAAATCTCCTAACTCCCAAAGCTTCTTAATGTCTAAAGCTCCTTTTGCGATTGGTGTAGCGCTACTTAAAACACTTCCACTAGAAGGAACTACAGCTTCAGCTCCATATTTTGCAATACCACCCTGTAAAGCATGTACAGAACTTGTTACAAAGTTTGCAATTAAATTATCAGATAGTTGGTCTGCGGCTCCTGGAATACCTAATACATCGCTTATTCCGTTTACCAATTCACTTTCTGTAGCGCCCTTATTGGCTTCTTTTCTAAAGAAAGTTTCAATCACTTCGTCGTTTACTTCAATTTTTTTCAATAATCGTCTTAATTGATGGTCATGACTTTCACCGAAGTTCAGAGAACCACTTTCCCAAGCGTCACTTCCGTCTATTACACCACGCTGAATGTTATCAGGTGAGATTAATAAACCCTTTTGAGTTGTTTTTTTGTCGTATAAATCAGCAGAACCTAAAGTAATTGCACCGCCTGAACTTTCGCCCACAGTGTAAATTTTATCTTGTACTGTTTCTAAAACAGCGGTTCTAATTTCTTGATCAATTGCTAAGTCTGCTAGTCTTGCTAATGCTTTTGTTGCCATAATGGTTTCCTTTTTTGTAAGTTAATGTAATGTTATTTAATTTTTATGCAAATTGCAAATTTATTTTGCGTTTCTGGCCGTGCGTCTCTGTTCAAAATATTTAGCCTCCCCATATTTATCAATATAATCCCTTCTTTGACTTGGATTAAATTTTAAAACATCTCCCTTTGAAACTATAATTCTGTCAGTAGTTTCCTTGTCTGTGAAGCCTGTTTTTTTAACACCTTTAAAAGCGGCCTTTAAATCCTCATCAGACTTTAGGCTTTCTAGATAATTGTCAGGAGTGTAAGGCATTCCGTCATCACCGATTAAAGTTTTACCAGAAGCGTCACTTACAACAACCGTACCCTTTTCGTCATATTTTAAGTGCATCAGAGGGCTTAGTAATTTAGAAACACCGTCCGCCTTATCAATAGCTGATTGTTTAACTAATTGTAACTCTGCATTAACTGACTTAGAACGCTCGTTTTCAATAGTCTTTTGCATTTTATCCATTCGCTCGAGTAACTCTTTGCCCGAGTCAACAGACTTGTCCTTGTCTTTAGTAGTAGTAGCTAACCGTTCTTTAGACTCGTTTAATTGTTTTTTCATAGCCTCAAACTCTTGCTCTTGTTTGTAAGCTCTTTCTTTTAAGCTAGAGATTTCCTTTGATGAACCGCCATCTGTCTTTTCTATTAGATTAGAGTCTAGTTTAAAACTCCCGTCTGATTGCTCATCATAAAGCGTTTTGTACTTTTCGTCTATATCGTCTAAGTTTTTTACTGTTTTATCTAAAGCCATTAGGAACCCCTTTTGTTGATGTACTCATTAAATTAGTTATATATATTTCTGTCAAATAAAATTATTTAATTGGCCTACATTATAAAACTTGCCGTTCTTGTTTACTAAGTCATTAAATTGTAAATTACTTTCTTTAAAGATTTTATATCTCCCAGCACCTAATCTATGTCTTTGAAAGGTGGCGTTTTGAGTACTAAACCAATCGTTATAATTAGTCTTTACAGGCACTGTACCTATGTTTTGTCTAGCCCAGCGTGTTCTTTCTTTAGCAATTAGAGTTTTACGCTGTGTGGGGGATAATTGTTTCCATTTGTCAGCCCCTACATTAGCTTTAGCGTTTCTTCTGAAATCAACTAATCTTTTGTCAGGTCTGCGTGTATCGGTGATATAAGTCCTCTGGCCTAAAATATCCCCATTGAAAAAAGGTAACCTAATACTCCTGCACCCACCAAAATGCTGTGGAGGTCTTGGCCCTTCGTCAAAATTATATACATTCCCGTCTAATTGACCACATACAGGCGTTGTCCTACCGTCTAAAATAGCTGAATAAATCTCTTTTCTAGTTTTTAAGTTCTGCAATACTAATTCTTGAGAAGAATTTTGCATTCCTTGTAAAGCAGTCCTGACAACAGATCGAGCATTATTTTTAGAGATTGTAAAGACTCCGTCCTTATATTGAGCCGCTCTTGTACCCCTCACCCGACTAATGGCTTGACCTAAGTTTTCACCGCTTATAAAAGATTGAGTCACAACCCTATTAAACCTAGATGTTTCAGATAAAAACAAATCACTAAGCCAGCTTTTACCGTCACTTACTCTTTTATAAAAAAAGGGCTTACCGTCTAATGGTCTTGTTTGGATAGCTGTAAGTACCTTCTCTTTGTTTGGGAAGGTTAGGTTTATCCCTATATTGAGGTTTTTCTTAAAGAAAGCTTTTTGAAACTGATACTCTGATTTAAAAATGCCAGTTATTTCTTTTTCAGTTAAGCTGTAAATTTTCTTATATAATCCTAAATGGATTAAATTGATACTGCTAAGCTGTTTTTGAAACTGTCTTAGGCTTGTTAAGCTTACGCCCTCATTTTTGTATGCCTTAACTAAATCTTGTAAAATTCTTTCTTCATAGCCCGACATTAACTTAACAATAGCTCTTTGTTGAGTTTTGCTGTAATCCCCAAAGACGCTTAATCTTCTAAGAAGTGAGTCCCTATAGCTATCGTTTATCGTCATCAGGGGCCGTGTCTAAACTGATTAAATTAGCTGTCTGATCTTCTTTAATTCGAGAAATCTCAAGGTCTATATCAAAATCTTCGTTAAATAAATCATAAGTACCTAAGATTTTATATAACCCCTCTAGACTTAATCCTCCCGAAGTGTAAAGCTTTAATGCTAAGTCTTTGTTTTCTTTGCTAGACTTTTGCTTCTCATCTACATTTAAAACAAATTTAAAATCGATTGGCTCGTAATTAGGCTTACCCCAGCCGTTGGCAATATTAAAAATCTTATTTAAAAACCTTTCTACCTCTTTAGCGTAATAATTGATTAATGTATTAGCGTTGTTGTCCTCAACCATAGTTTGTAATTGAGTTTTTCCATACACAGTACTATTGTCAGCGTCTAAAAAGGATCGTGAGACTTTCTCTATATCTTCTTTTAGAATATTAACGCTTGTTTGTGCATTGGTAATCGCCTGACCGTTTGGCTCAAGTAACCCTATTTTAGATTGAGGGTTTCTTAATTCTAATACTCCAAATCGTTTTAAATCAGTAGCAATGCCGTCATCATCGGTTACACCAGTTGCAAACAACACGCTGAATAAACTATATCTTAGAGCCTCTTCTTTGTCTGACTCTTTTTCAAATAACTTTACAGTTAAGTCAGTTAAGTCTTTCAAAGGAGGTTTAGAGTTAAATAATTCTGTCTCTGTGTTGTTGTTGAAGTTTAAAAATGAAATAGGTATCTCTGTATTAACTAGCTCTGTAATATTAGGCTGTTGTAGGTCTTGACCGTTGTCAGTTTCCATTGTTGGGTAATTTAAGACTTTAGTAATAGTACCGTCTTGTACAAAAACAATATAACTCTCGCTTATGTAATCCTCGCACTCCCCTATATCCTCGGAAAGTCTTGTACTATGCTTTTGGTTTCTTAAAATTACTAGGTTATAGCCGTCAACGCCAGTAGTCTGTTTTGTTACTTTGTAAATGTCTTCTGTGTCATATATTTTAAACACGGGCATATTGCTTTGTTGGTCTTTTAAAGTGAAAGTCTCGTCAGCGCTGTCAAAAGCACCATTATTAAAATTAACTGTACAGCTATTTATCCCACTAACTAAAGTCTGGCTAATTAGCTTATTAACAAATGTTTGTAAACTGCTCCCGTTGCCGTCCATGTTTTCTAAAGTTTTAACTAACTCTGGATATTTCTTCATTTCGTCTTCGTCATAAGTTATTTGGTTTTTAATTAATTTACCCAATATGTCAAAGAAAGTGTCCTCTACATAGTTTAATAAGCTAGCTCGCCTAACCCTAGCTTTCCATGCCTTTGGGTCTTCGTTTACATCTTGAGGTAAATAAGCCGCGGCGTTTTCTTTTATTACCGTCTCACCTTTTAAAATATCTTTCACACATTTTACTGAATTGTCGTATTGTGCGTTTTCGTTGCTTTTAACATTTATCTTATTAGCCATGAGTCCCCTTTTAGAAATTCATTGTTTTTTGTGTCATCGTTTTGCCAGAAATTAACCAAGTTAAAAAATATCTTGTTTCGTCATTAATATGGTTTTCTTGATGTTTTTCTAACTCTTCAACAGCAGTCTCTGCTCGCATAAGTAATGGTATTGTTCTAATGAAACCATTGCAAGTGTTAAAAATTTTTAATCCTGGATTGTCACGGCCATGCTTAGACGGCCAAGCGCCCTTAAAATATGCTGCCTCCAGTGCTAAACCTGACACAATAGACCCACTGCTTTTGTCTGAACGGTCCCAATTTATTTTCATTCTTTGTTCAATACTTTGGCCTACCTGATTTGAAAATATTTGATTATCTGCTGGTCCCATTTTTATAACGCATTTATATTTTTGTTCAATATCGTATTGGGTGCGTTTAATACTGTCCCCTATTTCCTCTGGTGTTAGAAATATCCCTACATTAGCCTTGCCAGGCTCGCAACCGTAATCCTCACCTATCCTAAACACATCACCCTCTAAAGTATTATGATTCTGCCCTTGGTCATCAATGTAATCACTCCCGTTACTAACTGCCCAAAATCCACACGAATAAGGCTTGGAATATCCCCAGTCAAAACTTTTATAACAACGCCAACGCTTTGGTATTTTAAACGGCCTTACAATATTATGCTCTTGCTTCCATGAATGCTTGAAAAAATTAGCTACCACATAATCCCAACTTCCTCTTAACCACACATTTTTTAACTCTTCTGGTAATGCGTTTAATTCTCTTAAATAATCCCTACCACCCCTATTATTAACAAAGGGCTTGTTGTCGAACATATCTGAATAAATATAAACACTCGAGGACTTTAATTGTGTGTTTTTGATTATAGTGGAATGTCTCACTTCTCCAATTTTGTATAAGTCTTTTATTATGTCTCGCCCTAAACCCCACGGGTTACCTGTACTAATATGCCTTATTGGGATCCCTATTTTGGAACGGCAAGAACTTTTGATTTTATTAATTAAAAATAAGTCTGGATAGGTTGTTATTTCGTCTACTCCAAACCATTGATACTCATGCCCATGAACAGAAGAGTATTGAGTTTCGTCTTTTAAATGCGTAATTATTAACATTTCTCCACCTGGAAAAGTGATAATCATTGGGCTATTACCGCTTACAGTAGCTTTGAACACATCCTTAAACAATACTCGAGCTTTTAATTGTATCTCTTTTAAATCTTTAAACTCCCTCCGGATTAATAAACCCTTATAGTGATGTCCAAAACCACGGCCTACATTTTTAGCAAAGTCTAAGAGCATATCTGTAGTTTTTCCACTACCCCTAGGACCACCTAAAAACACAGATTTTGCAGGGCATTTTAATAATCGCCTTACTTTTGGAAGCATTACTATACCGTGTTGAGGGGTAGGATTAGAAATCATGTTCATTGTCTTCGTCTAATTTTCTTAATACTTCATCTATGGTTTTTTTACGACTAGACTCATCAAATACTGCTTGTTTATTCCATAACTCTACATTCTTTTTAGTGGGTTGAATGTCTTTTGTTATGTCTGAAACATCTACTTCCTTTATGGTTTGGTCTTTAACGCCTATTTGAGTGCTATTTAATATGTTCATGCTTTCAATATTTTGAATTGTTACTTTTCTTTGCTCTTCTTTAAACCATAGCTTTTTTGTATCTGGTATTAATTCTCCTGATTTGGTTTTTGTTAATTTACCGCTTTTTAGGACTACAGGTTTAACTTGAAACTGTACAATATAGATAGCTAAAAAGGATTGATATACTTCTTTTGCTTTTCTGAACTCTTTATGCTTTTTTAGAAAGCCATAAATGTTAGTCATTGTTACTATTCTAGCATTAAATGTTTCATAAATTAAAGCTGGGAGAGTATTTATTGGTAGTCCCTTCTTCCCTAAACTAATTAATAAGTCGCAATATTCTATTTCGTATTTTACTGCGTCGTTTATTATTTGAAGTTTTTTTTTCTTTTGTTTGGGTGTCACGATTGCCATATTAATGAGTATATTGGTATAATAGTTTGATTGTCAATTTTAGTAGTGTTGGTTTAATATATTTGACAAGTGCCTTAAATGGGGCTTATCTTTGATTATGTTAGTTAATGTTTTTACCACACTAACCCCGTCCCAACAGGAAGTTATGCTTGCAATTTGTGAACACGGGTTAAATATTAAAGAAATGTCAGAGTATTTCGGTATTCCAGAAACCAATGTTAAATATTATATTAGCGTATTAAAAAAAAAATATGGTGTTTCTTCTATGCTAAAAATTGTTGTGCTTTATTATCAGAATAAAAAATACTTTAATAGCCATAAAACTTATTTAAAGACAAAAATCAAAAATGTTAACTCTATTCATTCTTATAAAGGCCCTGAACAGTTAGGAGAGTATTAAAATGTCCAATACTTACAGGCTTGCGCCGTTTAAAGCGTTATTTATTAATATTAATTCTTATTTTGATAAAGGCTTAGTTAAAATATATGGTAAGCCCAGCGAAATTGTAAAGGAAAATGCTAGAAATACTGTTTTAAAGATTAATTGTCTATTGGCTGGTTATATATCTTTATACTCCATTAAGCATTTATTTGTATTTACAAGTGTTTGGAGACCTCTTTTGTATAATATTATAGTAGGGGGTAAAAAAAACTCTGCTCATTGTAAAGGTCTAGCTTTAGACTTGTTTCCCCCTTTTTTGAATACTTTTTTATTGTTCTTAAGGTCTGAAACTGGGGTTTTTTATTTAAAACACTTAGGCCTGTACTATTACATAGGCTACAATGATGAAGGAATTACCTTTTTTCACTTTCAAACATTCCCTACTAAATATCATTGCAAGAAAACTAATCAATTTTATACTAAACAATACCCAAGGAAATATTAAAGGTAATTGCATGAAAACTTTAAAAAAACGGCTTGCTGGTGAATTGGCACAAAAAAACGGTGTTGATTTTGAAAAAACTGTTTTAGCTCAACTAACTGCAGGAGGTTTTGCTGTTATTAAAATCCATACTGGCGCTAGGGTAATGGGCGGTAAAAGGGTTGTCTTGATTAAAAATGCGTTTGATTTTGTAGCTTATAAATTTAAAATAGGTGCAATGTTTTTAGACGCTAAAAGCCGTTTAGCAGGTAGTCGCATTTCTTACAGTGCTGTAAATGAAAAAAAAGACGGCAAATACTCAAGCTTTGCAAATCAAGTTAGGGTTTTGCATGAATTTGAAAAACAAGGGGCAATGGCATTCTTCCTAATAGGGTATCAAAGCTTAGATAGATGCGGTATTTTGCTGCCCTCTCAACTACTAAGGCTAAAAAAAGGTGAGTCATTAGGGCTATCCTCTAGTCCTTGCGACGCTGGCCCTTACAATATGATTGATTTTTCTAATATTATTAGATTTTTTAATAAACGACTAGAACACAAAGAAGAGATAGGCTTGATTAGTTCTGGTTATAGAATTGGGTAACATATTTAAAAAAAAGGCCTATTTTTATCAATTAAACCGTTGTAAGTTACTGAAAATACTTAATCGTGTTTTCATTTCCAAGTATTCTCCCAATCATATTCGTATGTTTCTGTATGGCCGCTTAAAGTGTCATGAGAGATTAATTCTACATCAGCACTAGTCCCGTCACTGTTTAAATAATGTGTATTTAATTCTTGATAGACCTCTTGTAAAGCGTCATAGTCTGTATTCCATTGCTTATTCGGCTTAAGTTTTTTATTAACACTTTCGATTAATTCGATTATTTTATCTTCATTATATTCTAAATCTTCCATATTATACCTTTTGTTTAGTTTACTTCTATTATATTTATCGGCTTACTATTCATAAACTTTAATGTTTTATTGTATTATTATGAGACTATTTAATATTGGCTTAGCGTGTGGTTTTAGTATGTATTGTTATATTTATGTATCTTGAGTTTGTTTGGTATTTAATGCAAAGTATATCTATTGGTTTATTATTGGTGTATTTTAGAGTATTCTTAATACCGTCATTATGTGGGTTTTAAGCGTGTACTAGCATTCTTTATGTGGGTATGTTTCTCTACTCCTATATAAGCCCATTCAAAGCCCACATTAAACACCATTTAAACCCTCTCACAGCCTACCCAGTACATTATTAAGTATTCTCAAGGTGATTACAGCTACTTACCTTAAATGTCATCGGTATGTCATCGAATATACCTATTATGCCCCATTATGAGTCATGTGTATCATTATGATGCGTACCATTGTGAGTCATGTATCAATATGATGCGTACCATTGTGAGTCATGTATCAATATGATGCATATGTTTCATTGTGATACGTACCATAATGAGACCCCTGTACCCCATTTTAATTGGATTGGTTTGGTGTGGCACTGTTGGCAACCCACTTTGGGTATATTTAAGCCCTCACACTAAACCTAATCTTCAACTGGTTACGATTTGTCACCAGTTGACCTCATCTCCAACACATAAGCCAATAATAACCTACCTATAAGAATTTCTTATACCGCAATCTGTGACAAAATCTGTGACAAAACTGGTGATTTTCAGAAATCTCAACTTTTTGTGACATTTTTCAAAAACCTAAAAACACCTTCACTTTCTTGAAAAAAACTTGGAAAAACGAAAAACGCCAAATTCTGTCACACTCACCTAAAAAGTATCACTACTTGAAAATATTTTGTCACAGTAAAAATTTTTCATCTACCTCTTAACCACTAGTACACCATCATTTTGTCACATTTGTCACAGCAAAAAATGACCACTTTTCCAATACCCTGAATAATATTAAATACTTAACTTTTTTACAAAGCAAAAACTGCTGTGACAAAAAATAAAACAGCCCTTGATTATTATTATTCCAACACAAAAAACAAGCAAAAAATCAGAATAATAAAAAAACATAGGGTGCTTTATTATTTTGTCACACCCTTCTTATTATTATTAAATTAAATTTATTTAATATTATTATATACTTACTAGACTGAAGAGCTTATTTTGCTGTGACAAATGTGACAAAATGTGGATAACTTACCCTCCATCTCAAGCACCTTCGAGTACAGTTTTCAAATCTTGTCACACCCTGTCACAAACGTCACATAAGCATTTGCTATACCACAATTCTCCTGTCACACAATACTCCCATTTTATCCGCCTCTCCTAAATACATTAATCATTCTCTACCCTTAAAAGATTATTTATTAAAAACGACCCTATAACTTATGTAGAGTCCGAACGTAGCAATACGCAAAGACGCCCCGAAGGCTCGCTAACCGCCGAACGAAACCTAGACCCACAGTAGCAATACCGAAGTTTGGGGGACCCAAAGCACCAGTTCGTTACCCGAAGGAGCTACAACTTAGGGAATCCGCTAACCACTGACTCTCGAGACCTCATCAACGCTGGTGCTTGCATCGGCCGAGAGAAGGGTCAAAGGACAAGTACTCGTTAGCCCTCCCGACTGGGTCTGAACGGTGAGACGCCTCATAATATGCGTAAAAGCAGTTTTAGTCAGCTCTCACCCCAAGACTCGCCTTTTTTTACTTGACAATATCAAGTAACAACTATATACTACATCAGTAGAACC
>VSKW01014964.1_pt1 | contig 13884 bp, 11 predicted proteins | sample 4798611 | NCBI WGS metagenome assembly VSKW01 (sample SAMN12179536, study PRJNA552185) | sponge metagenome | biome: deep-sea hydrothermal plumes; feature: spots directly above weak diffusing fluid; material: sea water; isolation source: sponge from the Crane site of a hydrothermal vent ...
TGTTTTTAAAAACGCATTGGAGTAAGCGGAGTATTGATACTCCGAATAAAAGTCTCCAATTTGAATAGAGCCATCTTTTACCCGAGATGTTTCGTCTCGGCGGCCTGCTGTAGAAATATAAAAAGTAGGAACAAGAGAAATAGAAGCGGTGTTTCCTAAATAGTGTCTGGCTTTAAAATAGTTATATGAAAATAAGCCTCCATAACCATCTTTTAAAGAAACACTGGATTGAGAAGCCAAGCTATAAAAGCTCCAATGCCATATTTTTTTAGAATAAGAACCCTTGCTATAATGGGGAGATAATTTTTCCTCAGAAACAAGGTTGGCGGCAAAACTGCTGGTAGACCACAAAAATATTATACTTAGCAATAACCACTTTTTGCTTACCACTTTTTTACTCAACTCTTTCATACTTGCTCCTTTTCTGGCTGCTTTCTAGCTTGAAAAGTTAATACCATAGCCTAAAGGCAAAAGTTATAACTTTTTAAAGACTTTAACACCTTGCGAAAGGTAAGGATTTAAAATGGCTGTGAAACACAAATATAAGTAAACACTTGACATAAAAAGAAAAAATAATTGCTAACAAGTTTTGACATTAGCGCAAGAGTCTTTTACCTTATTTTCAGATTTCAATCACTTTTCCCTAAATAGGCCTATTTTATGAATATTTTAAAAATAGTATTTTTTTGCTTAACGTTAATAGCTTGTTCGCACTCTCCCCAATGGAGCAAAAAGCAAAAGCCTAACACTGTTAGTGTTATGACCTATAATTTAGAAAACCTATTTGATACACTACACGACAAAGACCGCGAAGATTTTGCCTATTTGCCTAAAAACCAAAAAGGGCCTTACATTAAAGAGTGTAAAAAAATTCGTAATACTTATTATCAAAAAATTTGTTTAACCTTAGATTGGACACAAAGTGTTTTAGATAAAAAATTAGATAATTTAGCCACAGCTATTTTACAGGTTAATAAGGGGCGAGGACCAGATATTTTAATTGTAACCGAAGTGGAAAATTTAAATGTTTTAAAGCAACTTAATAAAAAGTTAAAACGCGCACACTATAATATTACTCATATTGAAGGTTTTGATAAAAGAGGTATTGATATTGCCTTTCTGTCTAGGTTAAAAAGAAAAGGGAAACCAACCTTGCACCGCATTGCCTTTAAGGCCAAAAATGCAAGAGATAAAAAATGGATGATGCGCAGTCGTGGGATACTAGAGGCTACAATGATTCTTCCCTCAGGCGAGCTAGCCAATATATTTGGAGTGCATTTTCCCTCGCCTAGAAACCCTACCTATTGGAGAGCTCAAGCTATTGAAACGCTTAACCGTTTAGTGAATAGATTACCAAAAAATAGATTAGCCCTTGCTGGCGGAGATTTTAATATTACCCGCAAAGAAAATAATAGAAAATATTTTTATGAAAAAATCTTGGGAAAAGTATGGAAAGTTTCTCACCTTATGGGCTGTGATTCCTGCCAAGGCACTTATCCTTATAAAGGCTCTTGGTCTTTTTTAGATGCCTTATTACTTAGAAGAGCATTACACCCATGGCATATTGATAAAAAATCTGTGGGCATTCCCAACAGAACCAGAGTACAGCTTAACCCCTATTCAAACCCCGCACGATTTAATGCAAAAACTGGGTATGGAACCAGCGATCACTTTCCTATATACTTACAAATTCAACTTAACAAACAAACCCTTCCCAAAAAATAAAAATCGTAATAATACAAAGCTATTTTATTAATTTTTATTTAAACCATGAAAAACAAAGAAAATCCTTTAATTAGCTTACTGCTAACTATAATAATCCCTAGTATATTATTAGAAAAACTAGCTGGGTGGATTCCTTACGAAAACGCAGCACTTATTAGTTTAATAATAGCTCTATCTTTCCCCTTAAGTTACGGGTTGTGGGATTATGTTAGTAAAAAAAATAAAAGTTGGATGGCACTTTTAGGTGGAATTAACATTGGTCTTAGTGGTGGCTTTGCCGTGTTACAACTGTCAGGCCCCTGGTTTAGCATAAAAGAAGCAGCCTTTCCTTTTTTAATCGGAGTTTTTGTTTGGCTATCTGCTACAAAAAAGAAAAATTTTTTTCAATTAATTATAATGAACCCACAGTTTATAAATACGGCTTTGTTAAATAAAAAAGTAACAGAAACACAAGCTGGCGAAAAAATGAAAAAGCTGTTTGTTCGGTCTAATAAATTATTTGCTGTTTCTTTTTTCTTAAGCGCTTTGTTAAACTTTATATTAGCTTATAACATCTTTATCCCCATAACCGAGGTAGACTCTCATAAAATACAAGCTGTTTTAAATAGCCAAGTTTCACAAATGACATGGATGGGTTTTGTAGTCATTGCACTACCGCTTATGCCTTTTTCTTTTTATATTTTTATGGATTTTTTTAAAAGGCTAAAAAGTTTTTCTGGAGTAGGCTTTCAAGAATTATTAAATATAGAAAATTATAAAACAGAAAAATAATTTAGGGCTTTAATTCTTTCGATCTTTTTTCTAAATACTCTAAAAAAGGAAAGCCTTTTAAAGAAGACAAACTTTTTTTATCAAACCTTATCTTATTTAAAGTGTAATCCTTTTTTAAATTCGTTTTTTTATATTTAAGTAGTAGCTTGGTGTTTTTTTTATTCGATAATTTTTTTATGCTATCTGTGTTATCATTATCAGAAGTAGAAATGTTGTTTAACTCCACAGAGACACTAGATAAGTTAGCATTAGCTGATATATCAATATCCGCACTAGAAACAGAAAACCACTCTAGCTTTTTGTCTTTTTTAAAATTTAAAACACTGTCTTTTATTTTAGCATTAAATTTCCAAGAACCAGTTTTGAAAATATCTACTGTCCCCGAAAGGCTTCCTTTTCCAAAAGCTGGGCTAAAGGGCATAAAATAATCAGATTTTTTAATCCACTTTGCTAAAAAAGGGTTAACAAATTTTTTTGCATACAATTTAGAAAAATACAAATGGGTATCTTGTTTGGCTCGAAAAGGTTTTATTTTCCAATCGCTATTTTTTAAATGGGCTACCAATTCTAAACCCTTAAGTTTACAGTTTTTTACACTCATGCTTGATTTAGAAAAAAAAGAAGAAGAATTAAAAAACTGTAATTGCCCATTAAAGCTACAAGAAAGCCATGTATTTAATTCGGAAAACTTTATATCTATAAGCTTGTTTTTGTATAATAAATTTAAAGCCGAAGAAACAGGTAAGTAAGAAACGCTACCTGCCCATCGCAATTGCGATTGGTATTTGGGTTTTTTATGTTTGCTTGCCGAAAACAATAACTGTGTATTTAGTTTAACTACTCCCTCTTGTAAATGCCACCACCATTTTGTTTTTATACTGTGAGGGTAAATAAAAATTTTAGGTTGAATAGACTCTATGGTTTTAAACGAGTTATTTAAATACGGAAGTGTCTCGCCAGAAAGTAAAATAAATTTTGGCTTTTGATAAGATTTTAGTTTTAAATTTTTAATTAACATTAGTTTATTAAATTGATTGCTTAAAATAAACTTATTAACCTCTATTTGGTCAATCCATTTAATAAAGCTATCTATTTCTTGCTCTGCTTTATGATGCATAAAATAAGACATTTTATAACCAAAGCTTTTGGAAGACAAATTTTCACAAAAAGTATTTACATCCAAGTTAATATTATCTACCTCGATAGAACTAAAATAAAGTTTTCCCAATAATAAGTTTATGGGGTTAACCTTTATAAATACGGTATTTAACCGAAGCGTATCTACATCAAAACAAGTGTTTTCAAAAGGCTTTACAGAAACCTCAACCAAAGAGGATTTTAAACCAATGATAGGCAAAACTCCCCACTGAGATAAAGACAATTTAATATCTTTAAACTGAAAATGTAGCTTAGAGCTGGGTGTGTTTAAATACGATTCTACCCAAAATTTTAAATGCTTTGAAGATAAAGATAAAAAAAAGATTCCAGAAAAAATACCCACTAACAATAAGCTAGAAAACATCCATATTTTCCAGTGAACAGAAATGCTGGGCTCTTCTGATATTTCTAATCCGCTATTTAAATTTAAACTTGATGATTTCGTAATCTTTTTCCCCTTTGGGTGTTTTTATTTCTACAACATCTGATTTATTCTTTCCAATAAGTGCTTTTGCAAGAGGAGAAAAAATAGAAATAGTGCCTAACTTAATATCGGCTTCGTCCTCGCCAACAATTTGATAAGTCACTACTTTATCAGAATTTAAATCTTTTAAAGTACAAATGGCACCAAAAACAATGCAGTCAGATTGTACTTGCGAAGGGTCAATGGTTTCTGCCCTTGCCAATTTAGATTGTATGTCGGCAATACGAGCTTCATTAAGCCCTTGTTGTTGTTTGGCTGCATCATAGTCGGCATTTTCACTTAAATCACCATGGGCCCTAGCCACTTCGATAGCTTTAATAATGCGCGGCTTTTCGACATGTAGTAAATGATAAAGCTCTGCATCTAATTTTTCTTTTCCCTGAATCGTTAAAGGGTAAGTTTGACTAGACATATTTTTTCCTTTTATAAAGTTCTATGGTATTATAAACTGGTTTTTGTAATTTTGAAAACTACTTTTTTAACTAAATTGGTATAAAATTTAAAAAAATGAGCACAAAAAAAACACACATAATCCTTTTAAAAAGACTGCTGTCGGGCCGTAACAGCAGGCCTTTAGAAGCGCTTATTGAAAAAACCTCTTCTGTGGAGATTGCTCGACTTTTTGACAGCATTACCGAAAGCCAATTAAAAATTTTGTTCTCTGCCCTGTTGGCCACCAACAAGTCCACTTTGGTTTTACTAGCCACCCCTACTAAAAAAGCCGAACAAGTGTTTGGGCAATTAAAAATAGACCAGCAAATTAAAATTTTTCAAAACAGCAGCCCTTCTGAAATTATTCAAATCTCTAAAATTGTTAAGCCAGAAAGCTTGTACTCCACGCTGACCAGTGAGTTACCGCCTCGTAAGCAACAAACTATACAAAAATTATTAAAGTACCCCGAACAATCGGCAGGTCGACTAATGTCTGCCGATATTTTTCAAATTGATGAAAATTTAAATGTTAAAGAAGCTACTAATAAACTAAAAAATTGGGCCACTAAAAACTCGGTGTATTATATTTATTGTGTAAACCAATTAAGTAAAATTACAGGGGTAATTTCTTTAAGACAATTAATTATAGCTCCCGACGAAGAACTTATTAAAAATATTATCAGTACAAAAAATATTATTAGCATAAGTGTTGCTAGCAGCGAGCTGGATATTGCCGAACTTTTTACCCAATATAATTTTGTAGCCTTGCCTGTATTAGACGAAGAACAAAAGTTTGCAGGCATTATCACTATCGACGAGGTGGTAGATTTGTTACAAGAGCAATTGACCAAAAATATTTATGTGCAAGCCGGCTTGCAATCAGATGATCGTATTTTTACTCCTATAAAAAGAAGTTTAAAGCACCGCCTACCTTGGATGAGTTTAAATTTATTTTTAGCTGGTATTGCCAGCTTTGTCGTGTCTTTGTTTGAAAACACGATGAGCGAATTAATTTTATTAGCCAGTTTAAAAAATATTGTAGCCGGGCTTGGAGGCAACACCGCCATACAAAGTTTAACGGTGGTGACTCGAGGGCTTGCCACGGGAGATTTTCATTTTATCTCTAAATGGAGAGTTCTTTATAAAGAAGTAATGGTTGGCTTATCCATAGGGGTTGTTACAGGCCTTGGCGCAGGAATTTTAACTTACCTTTGGAAGCAAAATGCATTGGTGGGGGTAATTATTGCCATTTCGATGGTGTTAAACTCTATTGTTGCTTCTTTGTTAGGAACTAGCATCCCCATTGCACTAAAATCTTTAGGAAAAGACCCCGCAGTTAGCAGCGGTGTGGTGGTTACCACTTTAGTAGATATTTTTAGCTTTGCTTCTTTTTTAGGGATTGCAAGCTTTGCTTTAAAATATTTTACTTAAAACTACAAAAAGCTTTGCTTTAAAATATTTTACTTAAAACTACAAAAAGCTTTGCTTTAAAAATTAAGGGGGGGGTTTTTTAAAGAGCCTGCCCCACTGTGACCACCCAGTGATAATTTATTACTATTTAAAGCGTCTTTAGAAATAATTTTTACAGAATAACCCACTCGTCCTCCCGATGCACAAGCACCCATAACGGGAGCTTTTTCGGCTTTTCCCCACTTGGTACACTTTTGAAAAGCGTTTTTATTAAATGTGTATGTATAAGGCCCGTTAGGAATCCAGCCCGTTAATAAGAGTTCGGGATTGGTGATAAATTTTCCGTATTCAGTATCTACCTTATTATTTGTAGTTAATGCTTCTATTCTTTTTTTTAAACTGGTATTTTTTGAAGGCAAATAATTTCCCATGTCCTCTCTAATAACAACAGCCTTCTTACTAGCTTGTGCCTTGACCACCCTTTGCATAAAAGAATTTTTAGCATCAGGAAAAACCGAATAATAGGTAATATCAAAATAATTAGGGTTAAGCACAGCTATCTCTCTACTTCTAGGCGATTGGTTATCTCCACCCTCTTTTGGTAGTTTAGATAATGTAGTTTCGTCTTTTAAAGCGAACGATCCGTTTTTTATATTACCATTAAAAGCGGATTGCAATAAATGACTTAGGTTAAAGCTTACCCCCTTTTTTACAGAAACAGCTGCCAAAGCCTTGGAGGAAAGCAAACCCATTTTATCTCCCGGAAAAAGAGAAAAGTTAGGAACAAATTCTTGAACCGTGCTTTTTGTTTCGCTTTGTTTACCTCTAAAGGTGTCTCGCGGAGGCAATAAAAGGTCCACGCGCTTACTTAAATCAGTAACAGACCAAGGCTCGCTATGTCGCCAAGTTTTACCATACCACGGGCCCACTCTGCCACCAAAAGGTGTAGCAAAGGCTACCGCCTTTAAGGTTACTGGCTTACCTAACCAAAATAATTCTCTGGGTTTAGTTGTGGCGCTAACCCCCGCGTACACCCTGTACCAAGGATTTTTTTCCACACCCACGGTTAAAAACTCAGGGTCATTAACCGCAGGGTTATTTAAAAACTTTGTAATATTTTCTAGTTTTCTTCCCGTGGATTTATATATAGATCGTTGCACTTGGGCAACCATGGCTGAAGATTGGCCAGGGAAATGGAGTTGAAAAGCCGCCAAACCCACATTATTATTCTTAGGTAAAAATAGCTTAGGAGCTAAAATAGTTGGCTCGCCACTGAAACAGCCTTGACCTGGCGGAGCCTTTAGCCTAGCGAAAATAATGGCGGGGTTAACAACAATAGGAACTAGCCATTTAGAAAGCTTAACCTTATTATTACTACTTACCGAATTATATAACTTAAAATTAGAAAAGTTAATGGACTGAGCATTAGCATAGGATAAATTTTTTGTTAAAACTTTAAAAGCTCCTTCTTTTATAGAGCGACCATCAATGTCAAAGCTTTTAGATAAATCTTTAGCCACTGTATATAAAATTTTTAACCGGTTACTTTGTTCATGATCAAAGGCCGTTAAAAGGCTACTTGCATACACAATTTGCAAAGAATCTGCTCCCTTACAACTTTCGGCAAATTGTGCGTTAAACTGGGCAATACTACTTCTCACACCAGCAACACTAACCGCAGACCCTGCAATACTTCTAGGCAGGTCTAACGCATTTACTTGAAAATTTAAACTTCTACAAAATTGATCTTGGTTTTTGGTATTCCCACTATTGCCTTTTGTCTTGATCTCCCATGGATGAATATCGGCCATACAAATAACAGGCACTAGTTTACACTTCCCTGCAGGACCAGGGTTTGCTGAATAGTTTACAAATCCCTTAAAGCAATTATTTGTAGGTCCAAGTTCTCTTGCGGCAGGGTGAATAAGTTTATTGGGGGATTTTCCCGGAAATGTCGGCGGCTTTGTATTGTTGGTCATCGGACTAGTTCCTAATACTAAATACCTCCAAGATAATAATTTCCAAGCTTGGCGAATTTGGTAATTTTGGTGAGCAATAGTATTTAAAGATTCGGCTTGTCTTTGGGCGGCGTAATAGGCGGCTAAATCCACCGAGTTTTGTAAATTTATTTTATCGTGCACTATAAGGCCAATGTTAATAACCATGGCAAATAAAACAAATAGCACTTGAAAGATAAGCACAATAAAAACCGCCATTTGGCCGTTTTTATTTAACAATAAGTTTATACAGATAGGTTTTAAGCTTTTCATTAATTATGTTATCCACAAAAGGGTTTGACCCTCATATAAAAATTAGAAGGGTTTAAGCCTTCTATTTATAGAGTAAATCTTCTTGCCTTTAGAGGCAATTCTACTAGACTTTAATCATGTGTTATTTATTACAAACCTTGTTGCGAGCCTGTCCTTTTTTGTTAATGATACTTTCTGTAACTAGCATGGCCGCGCCCGTTCCTTTACCACTACAAAATAATCAAACAAAATTGTCGCAACTTTGGGATATTAAACACAATATATTTTCGCAAAAAGAAAAAGTGGGTAACTGGCGACAAAAACTAAGTTTTGATACAAAAACGAAAGTCTTTACTATAGATAACTACTCGCTTCGTAAAGAAAACTTAGGGGCACAACAAATTGAAGAATTTTTAACTGCCAAAAGTAATATCCGTTTAGAGCCTGTGTCTTATTATTATGTTTTTAAAAAAAATAGGGAAATTTTAAAAACCATAAAGGCTAGGTTTTATAAAAAATGGCAAACCAAAGTATTACTTTCTAAATCAAAAGCCTTTATAAAAAAACGAAAGGTAGGACGATTTAAAAATACAAACCAACTATGGGTTAGCGCACAAATTACTCAATACAAAGGCGGTAAAATTTATAAGCAAGTGTTTAATAAAGCCTTGCCCGCCCCCGTATTTTTAAGTGCTTTTTTAAGCTTGGTATTAAGCCAAAAAATAGCAAATAATCAACCCACACACCCCCTAACTAATAAACACTTAACCACTAAGCATTTAACCACTAAAATTGGCTTACAAAAAGCCCTCGCCTTTACCAGCTTTTCGGAAGAAAATTTACAAATAGAAAAAGGCACTGCCACATTAACACAAACCCAAGATAATGCCTTTACATGGAAGTCTCAATATAAAGACTATAGTTTTAACACCACTATGGACCGCAAGGGAAAGTTAATTAAAACCAACATGCCCTTAAGACAACTACATAGCCAAATTATTTCTCTATAATATTGCATTCTAACAGTGGCCTTAGTAAGGTTTAAGTATAAATACTAGCTTAAACTTTAAATATGTTTATTAAAAAAATTTTTTCTCTGTTAGGGATTGCCTTAGTTATATGGGGAGTAGCTAGTTTTTCTTTTTTATTAATTCACCTTATACCAGGAAACCCTGTGGATCAGATTTTAGGTGACATGGCCTCGGCGATGGAAAAACAAAAGCTTTACTACGCATTGGGCTTAGATCAAAGTCTGTTTCAACAATACTTACATTTTTTTAAAGACTTGCTTCATGGAAATTTTGGCTACTCGTTATACAATAAAGTTTCTGTAGCTAGTTATTTAAAAGAAAGCTTGCCCGCTACCATCGAACTTAGTTTAGCTGCCATGTTTATGGCTATTGCTTTTTCTATTCCCTTGGGAGTGTTTTCGGCTTTAAAAAAACACTCTATTTTTGATAATAGTTTTTCTATCTTTTCTTTATTTACCTTATCTACTCCTGGCTTTTTGTTAGGGCCTTTTTTAATTTGGCTACTAGCTTTGCGGTTTCCTATATTTCCTGCAGGAGAAAGGGGCACACTAATGCATTTATTTTTACCCGCATTAAGTTTAGCCCTACCCTTGGGTGCGATTTTAACACGCGTTTGTAGAAGCTCGCTATTAGACACGCTAGCCGAAGATTATATTCGCACCGCAAAAGCCAAAGGCCTTTCGAATTTTAAAATTTATTTTAAACACGCTTTAAAAAACGCCATAGGGCCTGTGATCACCACCATCGGTTTGCAATTTGCAGCCCTTTTAACAGGAACAGTAATTACAGAAACCATTTTTGACTGGCCTGGTATCGGAAAATTATTATTAGATGCCATTAACCAAAGAGACTACCCCATTGTTCAAGCTTGTGTGCTAGTAATAGCACTCATTTATGTATTTATTAATTTACTAACCGACTTTGCTCATCAATATTCGCAGGCTAACCGACAATGACTATAAAAATTAAAGTTTTTTTATCGCTTTCTACTTTTCTTTTATTACTACTTAGTGTGGTAGCCCTCTTTGCCCCTTGGATAGCACAGCAAGACCCCAATGCTATTTACTTGCATTTGCAATACTCCCCACCCAGCCAACTTCACTGGTTTGGAACCGACAGCAACGGTAGTGATATTTTTAGCAAAGTGGTTTGGGGAACTCGCTTAAGCTTAGGGATTTCTGTTACCGTAGTTTTCATTAGCGCCATCATCGGGCTTTTGCTAGGAAGCCTTGCTGGTTTGCTAGGTGGAAAAACCGATTATATTATCATGCGTATTACAGACATGGTGTATGCTTTTCCTAATTTTTTATTTGCTCTTTCTTTAATTGCTTTTTTAGGCCCCTCCTTTAAAAATTTACTTTTTGCTTTATGCTTTAGCTCGTGGGCTAGTTATGCTCGCTTAGTGCGCTTAGAAATTTTATCCCTTAAAGAAAAAGATTTTATTCATAACGCCAAAGCTTTAGGGTCTAATTGGGCTCGTATTTTATTTTTTCATATTTGGCCTTCGCTAATTAACCCCATACTCGTTTATATGACTTGCTCTGTTGCAGGAATAAGCATTGCCGAAGCGGGATTAAATTTTTTAGGCTTAGGCGTTTCGCTAGACACACCATCTTGGGGAGCTTTGCTAAATCAAGGAAGGGCTTCGTTAAGCACAGCCCCTTACATTAGTTTATTTCCTGGCCTAGCCATTTTAACTTTAGTATTAGCCTTTAATTTATTAGGTGAAGGTTTACGAGAATATTTAGACCCCAAAAAAAAATACAGTATTTAAACTATAAAAATCGATGACCAAACAATTATGAAAACAAAAAAACCCTTCCCTTTTGGAAATTTATTTTACATTGGTATTAAAGGCTACACTTTAACCAGCGAAGAAAAACAATGGATTATACAAAACGATATTGCAGGCATTACACTATTTAAAAGAAACCTTGCCAACCCTGCACAACTTAAGGCCTTGTGCCAAAGCATTCAATCCCTATCACAACATACCCAAAGTCAGCTTCCCCTTTTTATCGCCATTGATATGGAGGGGGGAAGAGTTCATCGCCTTCCCAAAGAACACTTTTTAACTTGGCCTGCGGTGGGCAGTTTATACATTAAAGAAGACTTAAATACCTCTAAAAAAAATGCCTTTAAACACGCCCACAGCATGGGACTGTATTTAAAATCTTTGGGCATCAATGTAAACTGGTCGCCCTGTTTAGATATTTTTACCAATAAAGATAATGCACTTATTGAAGACAGAGCTTTAAATTATAATCACTTTAACCTTCAACAATCCCTTGAAAAAAATAGCACAAAGCCTTTAAAAGACTACCAAATAGTAAATGCTTTAGGGGTTGAACTTTTAAAAGGTTTTAAAAAAGCCTCTATATTATCTTGCGCCAAACACTTTCCTGGTCACGGCAACACCACAGTGGATAGCCATGAAAACTTACCTGTGGAAAATAGAAGTTTAGCCTTACTAGAAAATCGCGAGTTACAAAGTTTTATTATGTCCATAAAACAAAATGTTCCTTTTATTATGACCGGTCATATTTTATTTAAAAATATAGACAAACACTTACCTGTTAGTTTATCTCCTTTTTTTATTCAACAGCTTTTAAAAAAAAAGTTGGGCTACAAAGGCGTTGTTATTTCTGACGATTTAGACATGAAAGCATTGCAGGCTTACTCCCACTCCCAAAAAGCTCAAATGGCTTTAAAAGCCGGTTGCGATATGTTGCTATACTGCAACTGTCCTTTGTCTGCTAAAGAGGCCTTAGAGTTTTTAAACCAAAATGTAGGGAACACAGAAGGCTATACAGAAAGCTATACAGCGCTTTTAGCTAGTCTTAAAAAAGTAAATACCCTTAGGTCTAAGCTTTAATTGGCTTTTATAATAATCGTTATTAACGGGCTTAAAGCTTTTATTTTAATAAAACGACTAACTGTCTATTTTTTATACAGTTTTGTGTGTGTAAGTAGGCTTTTTGAGGGGTAAAAGCCCCTTTTAACTGCAAAAAAAACCCACTTCGCAGGCACGAACCTTGCTTATTTAGACATAATAATAGTGCGTAAAAAAATAATAAGTAACCAAAGCATTATTTAAATAACTGGTAATGATACCCAGGAGCAAGTATGTGGAAATACAACCGAACAACTAAACTATCCTACTTAGCATGGTCTTGCATTCTTCATATTGCAGCCGTGGCTCTTATGATTTTAAGCCCTATAACCGAGCCCGACAAAGAAACATTGGTGGAAATCACCTTTCATGTGGCTGGCGATGGGGTAAACCTAGGAAGCAGAAAAGGCGATTCCACAAGTTCCCTTAAGGCTAAATCTGCCCCTACCAAAAATGCATTAAATGATTCTTTACTAAGTAACTTAGAAGAAAAAGTTAGCAAGAGTGCCTCTAAATACCAAAAAGCAAAATTGGCGGCCGCCAAAGCCACCAATACAGAAGCTGCCTCTGCAGAAACTTCTAGTTTAGAGCCAGAGCTAGACCAAGCCGAACAAGCCCCTGTCGAAACTGCCGTACAAGAGGTTGCAAAAACCCCTGTAACACAACCACAAGAAGTGGTTAATGCCGAAGCTGCGGCCATAGCCGAAGCAGAAGTAGAAATGGAAGATAATTTAGTAGAAGATAATTTAGCAGAGGATAATTTAAACGAAAAATCCTTAGAAAGTAACGACACTCCTGTGGCCGATAATACACCCGAGCCCGAAGAGTCTGGTTTAAGAAATTTAGTAAAAAAATCTTCTGTGTCTGTACCTAGACAACAGGTTTTAGGAAAGCGATCTTTTAAATCTAGTCGAGTTAGTACTTTGGGGAAAAAACGAAACTCTCGCAAAAAAGACAGCACTTTAGGGAAAGCGCGTAAGCTTTCTAAACGAAAAAGTGCTTTTGCAAAACGAAACAGCAACACCCAAAGCAAAAATATTTTAGGGAAAAAGCGCACGGCCGTTAATAAACCCAATGCTTTTGCAAAACGAAATAGCAATGCTAATAGAAAAAGTGCTTTAGCACAAAACAGAAAAACTTCTAAACAAAAAAGTGCTTTTGCAAAACGCAGTTCCAAAGCCCGAGCCTCTAGTATGTTTGCAAAAAATGCCTCTGCCAACCACACTCGTCCCTCTGGAGCTTTAGGAAAAAGAAACCAATCAGGAACTCGCACGGGTTCTATATTTGGAAAAGGCAACAAAGGTACAGCAAAAAAAACGAGAACAGCAAGTGCTTTGGGTAATCGATCTCGAGGTAACCGACCTCGTGGAAGTGCTTTTGGAAGAGGTGGAGCTGGTTCTCAAAAAACCTTTGGCCTACCAAATGGTATTCGCGATGCGCGCAGTTTAAAACAATTGTCTGGCAATCCTGTTCCTTTTTACCCTTACCCTTCTCGATTGCAAAAACAGCAAGGGGTTGTGTACTTAGTGTATTATGTAAATAAGCATGGAAGAGTAAGCCAAGTAAGAGTGCATAGAAGTTCTGGTTTTACTAAATTAGATAACTCTGCAAAAAAATCTATTGCTCGCTATAGATATTACAAAGGACAATCGGGTTATGTTATTCACCCTGTGGAATTTACTTTAAAAGGTACGGTAAAAGTAACTACTAACGGAACCAGCAGTATCTAAA
>VSKW01029633.1_pt1 | contig 13868 bp, 3 predicted proteins | sample 4798611 | NCBI WGS metagenome assembly VSKW01 (sample SAMN12179536, study PRJNA552185) | sponge metagenome | biome: deep-sea hydrothermal plumes; feature: spots directly above weak diffusing fluid; material: sea water; isolation source: sponge from the Crane site of a hydrothermal vent ...
TACTCAGCATGACAGAGATATAAATGCTGCAAAAAATATATTGAATAAGTGGCTGGAGGACAGTCCCATTTATATATTTTGGGGAGGGGTCGTAAGACCTCGCATCATCCAAGCTCCCCCCATATATTTATGGTGGGACTCCTTATTGGTGCGAGGCAACCCCGATGAAGCAAGAAGTTTCCAATAATTTAATTGTTGGGAATGTCCTATAGTTTTATACTTTTATTGCTAGCACCGATATTCTATTGCCATCGCCTTCTCAAGAATCTAAGCTATAAACTTTCCCCATCTATCTATTCACCGACGAAGGGACCCTATGACCTGTGGCTACACGGAGCATCGGTTGGCGAACTAAACCTTACAATGGTCTTGGTGGACGAACTATTGCGGACCAATCCCGCTCTAAAAATAATCATTACCTTCAACACCGCCACTGCGGCAAACCATGCCACATCTATTATTAATAAGCAAGGTAAGCATAAGTATAAGCATATTGCCTTTAGCTATGCCCCCTATGACTTACCCTTTGCCATCAACCGCTTCCTCAATAGCTATTCGCCAGCTCTACTAATTACCCTAGAAGCAGAACTATGGCGTAATACAAGTATCATAGCGCATCGCCGCCAGCTACCAATCATCCTAGCTAATGCCCGCCTAACTGCCAAGTCGGCAAGAGCAAGAAGTAAGTTCAAATTCGCCATGCCGCCAGCCAAGTGCTTACCCAAAATAATAGCAGCTCAGTCACAAGAAGATGCTAGCAACTTTCGTAACTGGTATGCTACTATGCAGGCGACACCTCCACAAGTCAAAGTATGTGGCAATATCAAGTTTGATGCAATGCTACAAACCCCTAAGCAATCACACAACTCCAGCACCCTTAACAAATTGCAAGACCTAATAGAAGGCGGTAAAGTCGATACTCAAGGCGATGCTAAAGGCGATGCTAAAAACGATACTAAAGCTAAGTCCAAGAACAAGTCCAGCCACAAGCGAGTTATATGGTGTGGGGCTTCCACCCACCACCCAGAAGAGGATATGCTTTTAGATGCCATGAGTGCCATGAACGAAATGAATGTCAAGTCGGAGTTGCACCAGCAGCCCAATCTCCTAATTCTTGCTCCTCGCCATCCACACCGCTTTAACCAAGTAGCAGCTAAACTAAAAGCAAGAGGATTTGACTTTGTCCGCTTCAGTGATCTAGTTACTGAAGTTAATGCCACTAATGCAACTCCCGCCACTACTGACAACCCTAACTCTACTGAAACTTATATACACAAACTATCAAGTTGTCAGGTTTTATTGCTGGATACTCTGGGCGACCTACCTCATATCTATCCCCTCGCTTCATTTGCTTTTGTTGGTGGAAGTTTTACCGAGCGAGGAGGGCAGAATATTTTAGAACCACTAATGAGTCAAGCAGCTGTCATCTTAGGACCTAAGCATCATAACCTCAAGAGCATCCTAAGTTGTTTTGCCGCTAATGCTGCAACCGATCACCCCCAATATAACCCCCAGGATCACCCCCAGGATCATCCCCAATATCCAAGCTACATATCAGTTGTCCAATCCCGAGTAGAACTTATCCAGAAAATTAATGACACTATTTTATTGGCGGCTAGATCATCCACTGCCAATCCCTCCCACCGTCTTGCCATTGAAGCCCCGGCAATTATTTCTTCTCACACCGGAGTCGCCGCAAAGATATGTTCTATAATAGAGACATGCAAGCATTCAATCAAACTCAAGGAATTCTAGTTCCATTACCCCAAGCCAATTTAGATACAGATCGCATCATCCCTAAACAATATCTTAAGACAGTCACAAGAAGTGGACTGGGCATATACTTATTTGACGAGATGCGTTATCATGATAAGGGCTTCCCTGGCAAGACGGCCGAGGAAAGAAAACCCCGCGAGGATTTCATCCTCAACCAGCAGCCCTATAAGCAAGGCAAGATTCTAATAACTGGAGAAAACTTTGGTTGTGGTTCCAGTCGTGAGCATGCGGTTTGGTCGCTAATGGACTTCGGCATAGAAGTAGTAATCGCCCCGTCCTTTGCCGAGATCTTTTTCATCAACTGTTCCAAGAATGGATTACTAACAGTTGAACTAACAGAGGAACAAGTCCAGCAGCTACTTACCTTGGCACAAGATAAACCCGGTGCCACTGCTAAGGTAACTCTGGATAGCCAGAATATAGAAGCAGAAGATGGTCGCATTTATAATTTTGCCATAGATAAACAGCGCAAGAAAATCTTTGCTGAGGGCTTAGATGATATCGCCATAAGTTTACAGGAGGCGGATAAGATAAGTGACTTTGAGACCAAGCATTATCAAGCCAATCCATGGCTAAAAGACGGCATCAGATAATTTTTTATTTTAAGTGCTTTTTTTATTAAAAAACATACATTTTTTATTTTTTATCTATAGAATAGGTGCTATGGGTAGATTGAATGTTGCCGAAAGCCATACGGCTATGCTTGTATGCCTATCTAATACATTCGCCATGAAAAGTTTAAATTTCATTGATTTTTTATTAAAAATCAGCAGATTTATATTTTTTAATGTATAATTTATCCTAACGGAGTATTATTCTGCGAAAGAATACTACTTGTTATTATTTATTTTTTAATTACTAAGACACAAAAAAAAATTGTATTTAGTTAGTTTCATTTATAGGATATCGCAAAGATTGCTTTCCAGACGTAGCTTGTCTATGACTGGGGGCTTTTTGTCATTTCCTCATATTGATTTTTATATTATTTATTAACCTTCATAACTCACATTAAATTATGTACACAATACTAAAAAACTCGCTGCTTAAAGTAGCAACAATCTTTACTACTGGAAATGCTAAAAGCACTAAAGCTACTAAAGATATTAAAAACACTAATGCTGCATCAACTAGATCTATGACTAGTATGATTGCAACTCTAAGCCAAGCACATATTGCTGCTTCTGTTAATTTGCACCTAGGAGTATTACGCCTTAAATCCGCTCTAATCCTGCTAACAACAATTATGTTGGCTTTGGTCTTAGCTGCTTGTGCTGCTCCTAGTAGCAGTAGCGGCCCTGGCGCTAACACTCCCCCTCTCCCTCCCCCTCCCCCTCCTGGCGCCAGCATCACAGCATTTTCGCATAATGGCTATACCTTTGCTCCTAGTTTTAATGCTAGTTCAGAAACTTTTGATAGTGCTGGAACAGCAATTGGTAGAGTGGTTCCAAATCCTGTGCGCATAGAAGAGTTAATTGCTGATAAGGTTACTAATGCTACAGCAACTGGTGACTATACAACTTCGTTTGCTATTATAGGTGATACCGGGTCACTCGTCAGCACTTATTTCGTTGTTGATGCCAGTAGTGGTGCGATTAGTGTGAGAGATCGTTCTGAAGCAGGTTTAACCTTAACTAGGATTCTTGATCTTCTGGGTACTAATGGTGTTATAAATGTGAGAATGACCATTAGTTCATCTGAAACTCCAGCTGCCTTTGAAGCTTTTACTCGAGACACACAAGTAACTATTTTAACTGAAACTCTAACTAGAGGTAACAGCTTCCTTTCTTATGATCGTGCATTAGTGTCTTCTAAAGCAACGACGGAAGACTCGGCTGATATGGGAACACCAGTAGAAGCTCGCGAGTTCACGGGTAATTTAGCTGGCAAGATCGAAGCAGCTACTACTGCTGCTACTGATGTTATGTTTACTACTCTTTGGTCCGCTGGCTTTGCAAACCTAACTGCAACTCCTCCTACTAGTGAGGGAGTTTTTGTAGGAACTGGAACTGGTAATGTTTTTGCTTTAGCTGATTTAGTCAATACTAGTAATGAATTGATTAGTGGTCGGGCTTTCACTGTTACCTTAACTCATGCTAATGGCACTGCTTATGTTACTAGTACCCCAATAGAGGTAACTTTCCCTGCGTCTACACCTGTTGCCACCATTAATGGGAATGTCTCTACAGCTGATTCTTTCCTAAATCAGGTTGATGCTGCCATTACTGAAGATGGCCTAGATCTAATACTTGCTGCTGGCAATTTAAATTTCACCATTGCTTGGGAGATTTCTGCTCCTTATACCTTCACCCGTCAATTTGATCCAGTAGACGTGCCTGGGGCTACAACTGGGACCGAACAAATAAACTTAGCCGTTAGTGGTAAGCAAGACGAGAATAACAAATTAGGTACTAACTTGACTTTTACTAAAGCGTCTGCTGGTTTAATTTTAACTACACCAACACCTGCTCAATTAGATAATAATCCTGTCCGTGATTTTGCGCTTACAGTTACTGACATAGCTGATCCAAAAGTGACGATTTTCTATTCTGTTCTAAATACTGGAAATAATAATTTATGTGCTGGACAATACTTTGATAACAATGATAACATGCTTAAAGCGAGAAAGAGCTTTGATTTTGAGAGTGCTCCCCAATCATATATTTGTCGTTTAGGTGTTTCAACTGATGGAGTTGACTATAAACCTTTGGCTTTCGTCATAGCTAATACTGCTACTGCTGTTCTAACTACCAGGTCGCAGAAGGTTCCGATGAATATCGCTACTAACCCAGACGCATTATTATCCTTTGTTGCCGATTCAAGTAATACATCTGTTACATGTGCTACTCCAGGTGCTGCTTGCTACTATGCCACTGTAACTATAAGTGTTACAGATGTCAATGAAGCCCCAAGTGTGGCACTTGTTGGTGGAGGAAATGATTTTAATGGTTCTGCTGAGGGAGTAGGTCCATTGAGTGCCCCAATTAACTATGCTTCTGTGACTGGATCTTCAGTTGAAACTTTAATTAGCGACCAACCAGATGCTACGCAGATTATGATATCTGATCCAGAAGGTGACGATATAACTACAAGTATAATATCTGTATCTCCTTCTCATGGTAAAAATGCATTTACAATCGCTAGTGTTGGTGCTGATCGTGAAACCTACCAAATTAACGTTAATGCTTCAGGTCTTGACTATGAAGCATTTTTAACCGAAGAAACGGTTAATGGCGTAACTACTAATGATTTGACAGATGGCAAAGCAATCTATGAAATCACTATAACTGCTACAGATGATAAGAGTGATGCCCTCACAGCTTCTGCCACATTTAACTATGAAGTTACTGACGTTCAATATGCCCCGATATTCGTTAATGCAGATGGAAAGGTCATTGGTACCAATAATGCTGGAAATCTTGCCGGTGCTTTCACCAAAGAATCTAATATAAGAACAGCACCTGGCGGTACTCCTCTATATTTACTATCAGATGTCCGTGCTTTACAACGTCATAGAATTGGCACAATTGCCGCAGTTAACCCTGAAACAGGCACAGAAGCTGGCATAAGCTATAACTTACTCTCTGCTAATGCCTCCACCATAGCATTTGGAAGGAACTTACGACTTATTGATCCTAATAAGGCAAGACCAGCGCCTAGCCCAGCATTTCGTGGCAACCGATTAATCGTTGCTGGCACTAATTTAGCAAATGACGCCGCCGTTGCTACTTTTAGTTTGACTGCATCAAGCAGTTCTGTTGCTACTGCAACTACTTCAATTAGCTTACAAGTTAATAACCAAGATTATATAGATGCCGCTAATGCTGATGATGCAACCCCAGAGGATGGATTGAGTTTAGGCATAGATGCTCCTGATATTAGCTTTAACAGTGCAATTCCTTTGTTTGGCACAATTAATGAAAATGACGCTAATAATAATGTATCCTTTATAGACCCAACGAATGGGGCAACTTTGGGTGATGACTTGAGCTTTGCTACCAATGATGCTGATGCTGAATCAACTGCTTTTTATAACTTACTGGATATTACTACTATTGGGGATACAGAAAGTTTATTCCCTGGTCTTATTAGTGATATTGCATTATTAGGTTTAGATCTATCTGCTGGTTTTGACCTATTTGATATTGATCATGCCACTGGCCGTATATTCATAATACCTGGACAGGAATCACGTGTAACTTTCCCCAATGTTTACACTCTGCTTATTACCTTATCAAACACTAATGATAATGGAGGATTTTCGCCAGGGGAAAGGCAGGACTTGACCATCGCAACTGTTGTTATCAATGATGTTAATACTCCTCCTGTAGTTACTACTGCTCCTACAGCGGTTACAATAGCAGAAGGTGTTGCTGCGGGAATGCAAATAGCTAACTTTACAGTAGCAGATGATAATGGCTTGTTTGGCATAGACCTAACTACAAATCCTCCTTCTACTGCACTTGAAGCAACTTTTGCTACTGATAATACCTTACTAACAGCAAGTATTGTGCCTAGTGCTGATGGACAACTTAATGTAATCATAACACCTAATGCTGAGCTTGATTTTGAAAACCCAGCTCATATAGGTCTATTAGGTGGCGAGAATATTACTTTAACCATAACTGATGCTGGTCGCTATACCCTGATTGGCACTACTGGATTATTGTCTAGCCCAATAGAGGATCTAACCAATGGCACTCAAACTGATATTTTGACAACTATGGTGAACCTTAGAATAACCTTGACAGATGTTCCTGAGGCGGTTGTATTAACTGCTGGAACAGGAGAGTTTAGCATATTAGAAAGTGCTGCATTAGGTACTACTGTTGCAAACGCAGATGCTAATACCATTGTTGCTAGTATCTCAAACATCAATGATTTCGTTAATGCTACTGGTGTTTTTAACTCTTCAAAAATTGAATTAAGTGTTACGGGCAAACTTGATGGAATACTAGATGCGAGATTTTCTTCCCCTAATTCTGGAGACATAGAATTAATAGTTGCTAACTCAACGAGATTAGAAAACGCCGGTGATGGTTTTGATTTCCTTGTTACAATAAGTGCTAAAGAGACAGATTCTGCAGTTGCTGCAACACCTATTGAAGTCACAGTATTCATAGCGAATGATCCTGCTAATTCACTAGTAAATCCAGGTGTTCTAGCAGGATTAAGGGATACTGGTATAAATGAGCAAGATGTGCTTAGTGCCAGAGGTGGCGCTTATGACATAGATTCCACTTTGTTTAATATTAGCCTCAGCACTTTGATTGCTGATGCTGATGATGTGATTCCTGGAACCAAAGTGAAATTGTTTGAAGATTTAGGAGTTGCTATAAGCAGTGTTTCTCTAGTAAGAGGGGCACAACTAGCTACCGCTGTTCCAAATAGATTAAACCCAGAACTTCCAAATGATGTCAAACTTTTAGAAATAGTTCCAAATAGTGGTGCTGCTGGTATCAGCACCTTAAGAATTTTGGATGCTGATTTTGTGGAAGAAGCTCTTTTTGGTAATATTAGATTTACTTTAACTACTACTAGTGGTGGTGTCCAATCTGCTGGTGTGGATGGTATCATAAAAGTCAATCCGGCAGATCCTAAACAAGTTATTTTTGCTAATGCTGCTGCAACCGCCATGGCAGCAAGACCTCCAGTATACTCACTAAGTTACACTCAAAGCGGCTATGCTGAAGCAGAAGATGATGTGGACACTATAACTGACGGCAATGTGTTTGATATTGTTGCTGTTGAGAATCCAGCTCCGATTGATCTAGGCACTAACATAAGCGGTGTTGCTACTGATGCTGACTTCATCAATATTACTGCTGAAGGAACTAATTTTGAAGTTTATAAAACAGTAGAAACAGATGATGGAAACCTTTTTATTGAACGTAATTCTACTAAATCTGATACTAATAGCTTTTCATCTAATGGACAAGACAACTCTGTGCTTGAAGGTGATGCCAAAACAATAAGAATCAACATTAACTCAGCAGATGGTGTTAATATGGAGGACTATGACATCTTAAGCATAGATGCAAATGGCAACTTAGAAGATGCTAAAGCAGAATTTGACCGTTATTTCAATCTTATGGTTAATAACACTGTAGACGAACGTCATCTACAAATCACTCAGAAGCTGCTTCCCATCACTGATGATAAAGGCACCCCCGATGTTACTACCGATGATAGTGTGACTTATTACAATGCTTTAGACACTGTCCAATTATATGTTGGTGCTCAACTTGCACATCAGTTTAACTACTTCATCCGTGCCAAAACTGCTAATACCAATGCTAACACCAATGCATCACACTTAGCCCTAGCACAATTCAGTGTTACTGTTGGGGCAGCTGGTATCAATGTTCCTACTCAAATCAATCGTATAGCTTTAGTGCCGAGCGCAAACGCTGATACCGACTTTACTAATGCAATATACGACTTAACGGATGCTGCTGCTAGAATAAATGTAAATGGCAATGGCTTGACTCCTGCATTGGCTACTAATAACTTTGCCAGTGGTTATGATTTACTTGTTGAGTTCAATAACCCTGATGGAGTAGGTGAAGGACCTTCACAAATAATGGTGGTTGTAGAACCTGATGCTTTTGATCATGCAGGGGAAAGCAACCAAGCCAGCAATGGTGCCTTGATTGACTTGCGAGCAACTACTGATGCTGATGATACAGATGTTGGTGAGGGTGCAATGATACAAAGTGTTTCTAATCGTTTTACTGCTGCTAATGATGCCGCTAGTCAAACTTACATCCAACGTTATAATTTTGCTTTGGCTCAAAATCTACATGGAACTGCCAACATAAAAATTAATGTTACTGACGTAGATACTGGTGGAGAAGCTATAGGAACTATAGAATATACTTTCCCACTAACTGTCAATGCAGCTGCTGCAACTCCAACCGTTACAGTAACTGCTAGGAGTTCTGAGGACACAGGTGAAGGAGTATCTCTGAACAGCAGCAGCCCTCACCTTGAGGATGCTGGCATATTGGCCTCAACTGCAATTGATGTGCGAGTTGTTGCTACTGTACCAAACATTACTGGGGTAACATTCCCTAAATGGACTGTGAGTATAGCTGATCCTGCTGCAGCTGGTACATCAGGTCAGAATGGACTAGGCAAAGCATTTTTGACCGCAGAAGTTACTAGTGGTGCTACTAATGAATTCATTGACGATGCTATTGGCTACGTAACCCATGGTTGGGGTGTAAGTGAACTTACTTTTGGCCTTACAGCTTTGGAGCCACGTGGTTTTGCTGGCACAGCATACAATCGGTCCTTTCCAAGTGCTTCGACAATAACAGTCGGAGTAACAGATGCTGCCGATACTACTAGAGTGTCTAGTTTCAACTTTGCAGATTTCACCTCTGGTGAGTTTGCTAATACTAATGGTGTGTTGAATGTATCTAAAGTAGGGTCTATTACCTTGCAAGATAATGATTTATTATTTACTACTGCTCATCTGGCTTTAGGAGAAACAGTTAATTTAGCAGCTACTGAAACAAATGGTGTTAAGATTACAGTGCCTGCCACTGCAGCTATCACTAATAACTCGGATGAAGCTAGCAACACTACTGAAGTCCCAAGTATTCCTTATAGTTTGTTAGTTACTAGGGAGCGATTTACGGTACTTTTAGGATTAGACGCTACTGCTTTCCCGGTTGTTGTATCTGGGGGTGGTCTAACAACTCCTTATACTAGGAATATTTTGTTTACTCCAGAAGCCTCTGATGGTATATTCCTTGACGGTGTTGGCACTATAACAGCAGATGCTGGTGCAGCCAAAGAGGATGCTACTGAGAATACTGTTGTTGGTAGTGTAACCATTAGCGATGCAGATATTGCTAGATTAAGCAATGCTGGTGAGCTTTATAGCGGTGTAGTCACAGTGACGCGTCAAGGCGATGTGACACCTGTGACTGATTTATTAAAAGTTGGTTTTTCGGGTGTGAACACAGGCGCTAATACTCTAATTGCTTATATAGTATTCAATAGAAATATTACTGATGCGGATGTTGGAAATTATAATGTGGTCTTAAATCTTACTGATGGATCACCAGCAACTAGTGGATCTCCAGTTGCATTAATAACAGAAAATTTTGTATTAGAAGTAGTCCGTGTTGATGATGAGGCAACCGCTGGTGCCATCACATTTACTGCTCCTACGCATGTAGACGGTGTTGGATTAAACAGAAATACTGGAGGAACAAGGGATTTCCCAATAGCTTTTAGCTTCCAAGACGATGACTTCAATGAACCTACATCCCCTCAATCTCTTGGCGGCATAAATCTTTATAGCGGTGCCAACTATACTGCTGTAACATTTGCTCTAACTGCTCCTGGTTCTAGAAGTATTAGTTGTGCGGTTACACCTTCTTCAACTGCCTTGGTTGGCGGTCCGTCTAATACTACTCTTGTTGACACTACTCTGACCTCTAGAGGTACTTTAGGATCTATCACTCTTGCTAATTTACTGACAAATTGTGGGAATGATTTAGAAATTGGCACAACAATTAATGCAGTATCTATTACTGGTCTAAGTGTTGATACAGGTGAAGTAACCAACTTCGGTGATATTAGTGCGGTAATTCCTACTGCTTCTCCTTATGTCATCCAAGGTTATCGTGAGAGACCTCATACCATTTCTGAACCAGCTTCTACTTTATCTCTGGGACTTGCTGCAGGCAGTACCGTTGAGCTAACTTTAACCATAACCGATGGTGATCCAGATGATGGCACCCCGCATAATCCTAGCCCAGCTAATGCTGTGCGCACTAATGAGACTACTGGTTCTGCTTGGGTCAATCCAAGAATCACGACCAGCGGCGAGACAACAACCGCCGGCACAACAGCTTGTGGGTCTGCTGGAGGTTTTACCACAGAATTAGTTGGCAATGCTTACTCTGGCACAGATGATCCAGCTAGATCAACCGCTACTATTAGATTAACTTCTGTTAACACTCCAACTGCAGGGCCTTGTGGGAATTTAGTAGTTTCTTTTACTGGGGAAGATGGTCAAACATTTACTGATATTTCTGTTAATGTCCTACTCCAGAATGCTCCTACTCCAAGTGCGATTAGATTAACCGATGCATTGGTTGCAGGGAATTTTTCTAGTCCAACTGGATATGGTGTTGCAAGAAACCTAACGCTCAGGTGGCTGCTAACCGATACTGATCCAGAAGATGTCGATGAGATTACTTATGTTATTACCTCAGTATCTCCTACTTTTTGTAGTGTGACAGCTAGCCCAGATTCTACAACAGGAGGAGACAGAACAACTGCATTTAATGTTACCCGTGCAATAACTTTAACTCCTTTTAAAGCTGGTATTTGTGTATTGGCTGTGGAAGCAACAGAAAATGATGCCACTGCCACTGTAAATGGGGAAATTATATTACCCGAACTTCCGCCTTCATTAAGTGTTCTTGCAGGACCAACCGCAGCTGAAGTTATAGCTTCTCTTGTGAATAGCACCAATTCCTATGATGGTGTTGGTACTGTGGATGCAACCTATACTATATCCTTCAATGATACAGACAACGACGAGAGTGTTCTGACGTTGTTAACAGCCATTCCAACAAATTCAAGTGTATGTACTGCAACGGTCAGCCCCAGTCCCAGTGATTTGACTGGCGACGGAACTATCACTGTAAAAATTTCTGCTGTCCGACCAGGTAATTGTGGTGTAAGAGTTACTGCTAGAGAAGATGGCGTAGATGCTAACGTGACCATTCCTACTATTGCATTGCCTGAGCTTGCTCCTGCTTTTGCTGGAACAACGGCAGACGATGCTTTCACCTTGCAAACTGGTAGTGGTAATGTTGACTCAAACGGTTTCACAAATTTTGCTACGGACAAAGTTACCTATGATGTTTTTACGCGTGATACAGATAATGATGATGTGACCGGAATATTAACTGCTGTGTCTTCATCTCTTACAATATGTGATGTTGAGGTGTTACCACCATATGTTATCCAAATTACTCCAGTAACCCCTGGCACTTGTCAAGTAGTAGCTACTCTTACTGAAGGCGTGGATAATAATAATAATGCATTGATAGCAAATCGTTCCTTAAGTAATATTACCATTAACGAATTGGCACCAGAGATAGGTCCAGCTGTTCTGGTTAATACTGCTCAGGTTGCACCGAACTCTAATATGGCTGGTCGTTTAGACTTAGCTGCCGGTGTTACTTCACTTGTTTACACCTTCACCATAACAAACACCGATAATGATGCTGATGCTATCAGCGTTACTACTGTTGCGGGGGGAGGTGGCTGTAGAGTTGCTACTACTAGTTCACCCATTGCAAGTACCGAGACCTCTGCAACTATAACCATCACCCCTAATGCTACAGACGTGTTTTGTGGTCCAATTAACGTTACTTTTGATGAGAATGATAGTGATGCTGCTACTGATGCAGTGGTCAGCACAATCCCAGCCATATTCTTACCTAATTATGCCCCAATGCTCGTTGTAACGCCTAGTGCTGCGGCAACCGTAGACACTACTGCTGAAGTGGTTTACACTCTTACAGCTAATAAGCGAGATAATGATGATTCTAATGTAGTATTTGCCAATACGAGCAGCCCAGCTGCTAATGATTGCGCTGTAGACATTGCTAATGTTGCTCCGGATTATGTCAGTGGAATGGCAACAACAACTGCCACTGCTACCTTTAATGGGAATGCTAATGCTGGTGGATCCTGTGAGATTTCTTTCACCGCAACAGAAGATGGTAAAACTTCTGCCATGGTGACTCGGGCTATTACCTTTAGTGCTGTGGATGCTGCCCCAACTGTTGTAGCTTCTCCACTATCAGATAGTATCGAGGCTAGAGTTGGAGCTAGTGCAACTAGCATGATAACTATTACCAAAAACGATGCTAATGCTAATCCTAGCGTAACCTTAACTCTTAATAACGGAACTGGATTTGGTGGTAATGAGGGATGCACAGCAAGTTTTGCTAATTCTAACCCGAGTTATAGCGGTGGTGGCACAAATAATATAGGTGGTACAGCAACTACTGATCTTGTTGTTACTTATGATGGAGCACTTGGCGATGAAGCCACTTGTTCCTATGATGTAACTGCTCGAGAGGATGGCGATCCCACTTCAGGTCCATTACTAGTTCGTTTATCGATTCCTGTGACATTCACCAGAGTTGAACAACGACCAACGATTACAGTAACTCCATCAGGGGCTACAAGTGTTACTGCTAATCAGAATATTATCGTTACAGTAACAGCAACTAAAAACGACTCTAGTGATACTAATCCAACGTTTTCTGAAGTTGGTGTTCTAACTTTTGCTGACACTTTTGCTGGAAATTGTTTAATAGTGCGCACTAGTGCGGCTACTGCTTATACTTCCAATACTATAGGTGGCACAGCAGTAGCTACTTATACTGTATCTCGAGCTGGCAGTGCCCTAACAGCGGCAGATTGTGAAGAAGTTAGTGGTTTCACAGTAACAGAGGGTGTAGAAATTTCTGCCCCCGCATCAACAGGTGCTTTAAGCTTTAGTGATTTTACTACAGAGCCTACAGTTACTTTTGACTCGGGTCCTCGTTCTGCAGGTACTAATGGAACAATCACTTTGACTCTAATGGTTGAACAAGCTCCTGGAAGTTCTGCAAGCGGCTTTAACGTCGGAACACCTGTGGTTACTGGCACTCAAGCTGGTTCGTGCGTTGTCGCTGGTGTGCCTGATGGTGCAACTTCTTATGTTAGTAGATCTGCTTCGGTTTCTTTAGGAGTTAGTTATACTGGTAACCAAGGTCGGAATGCTAATTGCGCGGTGTCTGTGACAGTGTCTGAAACTGAAGAAATAAACGGGACTGCGGGTCCTGTCAATTTGATGTTTGATTTCAACTTAATAGTGTTGTTTAAATCTTTGATATTTAAGCGATAGTCAATGTTCTCAGAGCCAACTTCGCGGAGCATTTTTTCAAAGCCCATATGCGACTTGAAGAGGGCAAATGCAAAATAACCGATGTAATTATCGGCTATCAAGGCGATGCAAAAGATTTTGAAGAGAAAAAAGCAGCATTTGATGCCGGTGCATTTGATGA
>VSKW01020987.1_pt1 | contig 13741 bp, 12 predicted proteins | sample 4798611 | NCBI WGS metagenome assembly VSKW01 (sample SAMN12179536, study PRJNA552185) | sponge metagenome | biome: deep-sea hydrothermal plumes; feature: spots directly above weak diffusing fluid; material: sea water; isolation source: sponge from the Crane site of a hydrothermal vent ...
AGCAGCCACAAACTCAGTAACCACAAACACACTTAAAAAACAAAGTATCCATTTTTTATTGAAACCTTTCATAGCAACTCCTAAGAATAAAAAATACCTTCTGTGGTTTTCTTAAAGCCTTTGCTTTAAGTGGGCGACCATATGATAGTTTTAGGTTTCTTAGACATAGCTAAGCATAACACACCACCACCAGGGACAGTCCCCTGAATTAATATTATAGGCTTTAAAATTACGCCACAGAAGGTTATTAATCCTAACAATACAATCGGAAAAAAAACAGAGAACCTTAAACTAAAGCCCTGTTTTGTTTCACATTGAAACAAAAATAAGCCACTCAACAAAAGCGGTCTTTAGCCCTGCCGTAGGGTCCAAAAAAAGCAGAAAATAATTTTATCTAAATTCTCGTGCCTTTTTTTTAAAAATTTGCTATCACCAAGGCTATGAGCCAGTTAAGTTTTGAAGATGCCCAAAGCGCCGAAGACACAGAAAACCTTAAAAGCGATAAAGATACTAAAAACGCTCAAAGCGGTAAAGATGCAGAAAACCAAACGAATTCTGCACAAAAGCCAACTGCCTTTTCTGTATCTAGCCTTAACGCTTATATTCGTTCTTTATTAGAGGGTGACTTGCCCAACCTTTATATTAAGGGCGAAATCTCTAACTTTGTAGCTCACTCCTCGGGGCATTATTATTTTAGTTTAAAAGATAGTAAGTCACAAATTAGAGTGGTGATGTTTCGTGGTTATAATTCTAAATTAAAGTTTAAGCCCAAAGACGGAATGGAAGTTTTAGTAAAAGCAAAATTAAGCGTGTACGAACCACGCGGCACCTACCAATTATTTTGCGAGCATATGGAACCGCAAGGTTTAGGTGCTTTGCAACTAGCCTTTGAACAACTAAAAAACCAATTGCGATCAGAGGGTTTGTTTTTACAAGAAAATAAAAAGCCCTTACCCCCGTACCCTCAGCATGTGGTTTTAATTACCTCTCCCACAGGAGCAGCGCTTCAAGATATGTTAAATGTTTTACAGCGAAGAGCGCGCAATATAAAAGTCACCCTAATCCCCGCGTTAGTTCAAGGCGAAAAAGCCCCTGCGTCTTTGCTTAAGGCTTTTAAACAAATAACATTTTTAAAAAATGTCGATGTGATTATTATGGGAAGGGGAGGCGGTTCGCTAGAAGATTTATGGGCTTTTAACGACGAAGCTTTAGCTCGAGCTGTTTTTGCCTCGTCCATACCGGTAATTTCTGCCGTGGGGCACGAAATAGATTTTAGTATTTTAGATTTTGTGTCCGACTTGCGAGCTCCCACTCCTTCGGCGGCTGCCGAGCTGGTGGTAAAAAATAGCTTAGAGCTATTAGAAAAAATTAATTTTTTAAAGCTACAGTTAATTAAAAGTTTTCAATCCACACTACAAAGAAAAAAAGAAAAACTATTACAATTAGAGGCAAAAGTAATTAACCCGCAAACCGCTTTGCAGCAGGCCAGCCTAAGGTGTGATGAGCTTCGCCATCGTTTAGATTTATTAATAAAAAACACACTGCAAAAGCAAAAGCAAAAAATAAATACTTTTAATGCTGTTTTAGATTCCTTAAGCCCATTAAAAGTAGTATCTAGGGGTTATAGTTTGCTAACAGATGAACAGGGAAGTTTGGTAAAAAAAACCTCTCAAGTAAAAAAAGGAGACTTGTTACTAGCGCAATTAAGTGATGCACACCTACAAGTGGAAGTAAAAAAAATAATAAAAACAAACGAAAAAAAACAAGTAAATAAAACAAGCAAATAAAAAGGGAGAGTGACATGAGTTTTGAAAAAAAATTAGAAGACTTAGAAAAAGTAGTTTCTAAAATGGAAGAAGGTAAATTATCTTTAGAAGACTCTTTAAAACAATTTGAAAAAGGGGTTAAGCTTTCTAGAGAATGCCAAGACCAACTAAGCAAGGCAGAAATAAAGGTGCAAAAATTAGTAGCAGTTAATGAGCAAGGGCAAGCAAAAATAGAAGACCTGTAAAAACGCAACCACTTACTTTTATAATTATCCAATAATGACAATGCTTAACTTTCCCAACAAAGAAGATTTATTTTTTATCGAAGAGTTTAATCACTTTGCTTTTCAATATATAGAAACCACATTTAGTCAAAAAACTGCTCCACAGGCACGACTAAAAGAGGCTGTTGCTTACACTTTGCTTGCTAAAACTAAACGCTTTCGCCCTTTATTAAGTATTTATGTGGCCAAAGCTTTGGGTTTAAATTACAAAAGCGTTTTGCCGTGGGCTTTGTCTGTAGAAATGATTCACAATTTTTCTTTAATTCACGACGATTTGCCTTGCATGGATAATGATGACCTAAGAAGAGGTAAGCCAAGTAATCATAAAGTTTTTGGCGAAGCCTTGGCTTTGTTGTCGGGCAATAGCCTTTTGGTAGAAGCCTTTTCGGTGTTGACCAAATATTTTTCTAGTGCAGGGGCACAAGGTTTAGAGATGCGGGGCTTAAAGCCCTTCGACTTAAAATCACCAACAATAAAATCTTCAAATTTGTGTGTGTCGTTAATTACAGAAATTATCAATGCCACAGGTTCTAGCGCAATGATGTTAGGGCAAGTGGGGGATTTAGTTTTAGATAAAAAAATACCCAATGATAAAAAAGACAACAGCTTTCCGTCCATGCCTCGAAAAACCTGTAACGAATTAAAAACAGGAGCCTTAATTAAGGCCTCGGTATGCGGAGTAGTTAGTATTTATAAAAAGGCAAAAGAGGGCGAAGAAAAAATAGAAAGCCAAGCAGAACAAAAGTTATTGAATTTTTCTATGTATTTAGGAAGAGCGTTTCAATGGGCAGATGATTTAGTAGATAAACAGGGCGACAAAGCCTTTGTTAAAAAACAGCTAAAAGAGGATAGTGAAAAAGCCTTGCAATGTTTGCAGGGTTTGTCGGGCGACACACAGTATTTACAGCATTTGATTATGGCAAACCAAACACATTTTCAATAATAATCTAGCCCCCACATTTGCATCCCATTGGGAAGTGGAGCTTCCGCAACTGACTTCGCACAAATCAAAGCCCACCACTTTTTTGTTGTGTTTAGAAAGTGTAGCTAGTAAAAACACAAATTGGTTGTAACTTAATCCTCCGGGGACGGGAGTTCCTGTGTTTGGGCAAAGGCTGGGCTGAAGCCCGTCTACATCTAAAGAAATATAAACATTTTCGCCAAGTTCAGAAATAATTGCTTCGCATTGTTTGGCCCAAGAAGTTCCTTGAAAGCTAGCGGTTTTTAAATCTTCGTCAAAAAATATTTTAATATTTTCTTTTTTTTGAAAATAATCGTATTCTTGTTGGCAAAAATCACGAACGCCCACCGAGCATAGTTTTTCAGGGTTAGTACTTAGCTCCATAACATTATACATAATAGAGGCGTGCGAGTGGGCAAAACCTTGGTAGTTTTTTCGTAAATCGGCATGGGCATCAATATGCAAAATGCTTAAATTTTTATAGATTTTTAAACAGGCTTTAATAGCTCCAAAAGATACCGAATGATCTCCTCCCAATAGGGCTGGAATTTTTTTGTCTTCTAAGGTTTTAAGGGTGTTGTTGTAAATTGTATTATTCAACTTTTCTGATTCGGAGTTAATTTTTTTTTGTAGTGTAGACAATGAACTGTCTATTGGATTGTCGCCATGTGCCCCGCAAGCTTGCATAATTTTTTGCGCGTCTTTTTGCAAGCTACGACTTAATGTTAAAATCTCGGGGTCGATTTTATGCATATAAACAAAGGGCTTGGGCTCATTTTTTTTAGCAAAATTAAAAAAATCCAATTGCGAGCTGGCTTGAACAATATTCTTGGGGCCTAAGGAGCTTCCCCCTCCATAAGAGGAGGTTACCTCCCACGGAGCCGCCTGCACCACCACCAAAGCGGTTTTGTAAGAGCTAGGTTGTGCAAAAAGGTTTTCTCCAGTGATCATAGTTTTTTATTAAAGACTTTTTGTAAAAAAAAGCAAGAAGCTTGTGCCTTACAGATACTTCCAAAGAAAAAAAACAAGAAGTAGTATAGCGCCTATGCCCAAACTAATGGCATTAAAGTATTTTTCTAAAAATACACCAGCCCTTTTGCCATAAAAGTGCATAAAAATGCCCTGAGGAACAAAACGGCATATGCGACCTACAATGCAAGCGAATAAATAAGGAACAAAGGGAGCTTTAATAGCTCCCGCGGTTAAGGTAAAGACTTTAAAGGGAATGGGAGTAAAAGAGGCTAAAAATAAAGCCAAAAAGCTATGGCTGTGAAATTGTTTAGTAATAATTTGTACTTTTTCTGGGCTAAAAAGATAAGTATAAACCCAGCCCTCTATGTACTGCCAACCCCACAAGCCCAATGCATAGGCTATGATAGCGCCCGTAACGGTGCCTGCAACAACTATCCAAGAATAGGCCCAAGCTTTTTTGGGTTTTAGTACACCCATTCCTATTAAAAGAGGATCAATGGGAAAGGGGAAGATAATGGCCTCTAATATGGATAAAAAAAATAAAATTTCTTTATTGTACTTGTTGCTTAAGTATTTTTTAAATTTTTGATAGTACCAATTTGTTTTATTTAAAGAAGACACAGGCTTGATTTTGCCTATTTTTTAAAGACTTTGCAAACAGTGATTTAGTGTAAGGCGGTATGGCTTGATATTTATGGTTCAAAGTGTAATCTTCTGTTGGTGGGAAGGAAATATTGAGAAGAAAAATAAATAGATAAATGTAAAAGGAAAAGTTATGAAATTACTATTATTACTCGCGCTGGCAAGTGTGATAAGCTGTAACTCTAAATCTACCAATAAAAACAGCGTAACTAAGAAGGAAAAAACCTTTTACATCGCTTTTTCTGCCGAACCCACTACCCTTAACCCTTTTTCTAGTTCTGATACATATTCTAGCCAGGTGCAGGTTTATGTTTTCGATACTTTGTTAGTTCGCAATATTAATAATTATAAATTAAAACCAGGCCTGGCAGAGCGTTATGAAGTTGGGCCAAAAGAAAAGTACTACACTTTTTATTTACGAAAAGGGGTACAGTTTCATGACGGAAAACCCTTAACAGCAGAAGATGTAAAATTTAGCTTTGATGCTATTATGGATGACGCATTTAAGGCGGCCCATCAAAGACCTTATTACGAAAATATAAAATCGGTAAAGGTAATTTCTCCGCTAGTAGTTAGGTTTTATATTAAAAAGCGCTATTTTCAAAATTTAAGCATTATTGCAGGTATGCAAATTGTTTCTAAGCATTTTTACAAAGATCCAAAAAAGAAACTGAATAAAGTGATTTTAGGAAGTGGCCCCTATATTTTAGGAAAGTACGACAAAGGGCGCTCTATTACATTAAAGAAAAATAAAAAGTGGTGGGGACATAAAACAAAATACTTATCGAAAGCTTATAAATTTGATCGCATTTTTATTCGAATTATTCGAGATGAAAATTTACGATTTGAATCTTTAAAAAAAGAAAAAATTGACTTTGTGGGCTTAACTGCAGACCAGTTTGTAAAAAAAACCAAAGGTAAACCTTGGGGAACTAAAGTATTTGCAAAAAAAGTGGCTAATAAATCAGGCAAGGGTTTTGGTTTTGTTGGGTGGAATTTACAAAAGCCAATGTTTAAAAATAAAAAAGTAAGACAAGCTTTAACGCATTTAATGAATCGAGACTTAATGAACAAAAAATTTAAACACGGCATGAGTACTTTGGCCACAGGCCCATGGTACATACAAAGTGATTACGCTTCGCCTCGCGTAAAGCCGTTAGAGTTTTCTTCTAAAAAAGCAGCAAAGTTATTAAAGTCTGCAGGCTGGAAAGATTCTAACAAAGATGGAATTTTAGAAAAAAATATTAATGGAAAATTAACACCGTTTCGATTTACCTTACTGTTTGCAAGCGCAGCTTCTGAAAAATATTTAACTATATATAAAGAAGACTTAAAAAAAGAAGGGATTGATGTTGTTTTAAAACAAGTGGAGTGGAATTCTTTTGTAAAAGCTTTAGATGAAAAAAAATTCGAAGCCGTTATGTTAGGCTGGTCGGGCAGTATTGAAATAGACCCTAAACAAATATGGCACTCTTCTAGCAGTAAAAATGGTGGCTCTAACTTTATCAGCTATAGCAATAAACAAGTGGATAATCTTATTGAAAAAGGGCGATTAATTTCTGACAGAAAAAAACGCATACGCATTTTTAGAAAAGTTTTTGAGCTAATTGCTAACGATGCCCCTTATGTTTTTTTGTTTAATGATAAATACACTCTATATGGGCATACTGGTCGTATGGATATGAAAAAACCCACTTATAAATATAGTATAGGTACAGATTTTTGGAAAGCAAAAGCAGAGTAAAAAAAAACTTTTTAATTTATGTTTAAATATATTCTTAAGCGCCTTTTAATGATGATCCCTACTTTTATAGGAATCACCTTGGTTTCTTTTTTTATTATTAACGCAGCCCCAGGTGGCCCCGTAGAACAAAGGTTAAAAGAAATTCGTTTTGGAAATACTTCTTCGGGAGGAGAAGCTTCGGCCACCTCCACAAGTAATTCTAATTATGGAGTGTCTGACGAGGTTATTGCGGCTTTAAAAAAACAATATGGTTTTGATAAGCCCGTTCATATTCGTTATTTTATTTGGTTAAAAAATATTCTTACCTTAGATTTTGGAGAAAGTTTTTCTTATGAAGAGCCTGTTATTGATGTAATTATTAGCAAGCTTCCTGTGTCTGTGCAATTTGGAGTAATCTCTTTAATATTAACTTATTTAATTAGTATCCCCCTGGGTATTCGTATGGCAGTAAAAGAAGGCACGGCTTTTGATTTTGCGGCTTCGGGAAGTTTGTTTGTGTTGTATTCTATCCCTTCTGTTATGCTAGGAATTTTGCTTTTAATTTTTTTTGCAGGAGGTTCGTTTTTAGATTGGTTTCCTTTGGGAGGCTTGTACTCTGACCAATATTATAACTTATCGTTTTGGGGAAAAGTACAAGATCGCATTCATCATTTTATTTTACCTTTAATTTGTTACATGATTGGTGGCTTTACGGTTTTATCTTTACTAATGAAAAACTCTTTACTAGGGGAGTTAAAAAAAGATTATGTTAGAACCGCTAGAGCTAAAGGTTTAGACGAACGCAAGGTCATTTATAAACACGCTTTAAGAAATGCATTAATCCCTGTAGTAACGGGTATTGGTGGTTTTATTGGTGTTTTTTTTGCAGGCTCTTTAATTATCGAACAAATATTTAACTTAGATGGAATTGGCCTTTTGGGTTTTAAATCCACCTTAGATAGAGACTATAATGTTATTATGGCGTTATTATTTATTACGAGTTGTGTAACGCTAGTGGGTCGATTAATCAGTGATATTATTTATGTCATAGTAGACCCTCGTATGAACTTTAAATAAAATGTAATTTATCAAAGGACCAGTGTGTTAGAAAAATGGATTAAAAACGAACAGTCATTAAAGCGCTTGCGGCGATTTTTTGCCTCGAAGCGTTCTGTTTTTGGTTTGGCGCTGGTAGCGTTAATGATGTTTATTAGTGTTACCGCAGAGTTTTGGGTAAACAATAAACCCATAGCGTTGATATATAAGGGCAGTGTTTATTTTCCGGTAGTAAAAACCTATCACCCCTCAACCTTTAATCAAAACAAAGCCTTTGTTATGGATTATAGAAAGTTACAAAAACAAAATCCTGATACCAAAATGATTTGGCCACTAATTAAGTGGAACCCTTTTGAAACGGATAAAGCGTTAAAGGGCTATCCCGCATCACCCAGCTCTTCGCATTGGATGGGCTCTGATGATAGGGGTCGAGATGTGCTTGCGCGATTAGTTTATGGCCTTCGTTATAGTTTGGGGTTTGCTTTGTTGGTGTGGGTGACTAGCTACATAGTTGGTGTTTTTTTAGGTGCACTTATGGGTTTTTTTGGAAGTTGGGTGGATTTAATTGGGCAAAGGTTTGTAGAAATTATAGAATCCTTACCAGGGTTATTTTTATTAATTATTATGGTGTCTATTTTTGGAGCAAGCTTTCCTTTGTTAGTAGGATTTTTTGTATTTTTTGGTTGGATGGGCATTTCTATTTACATGAGAGCCGAGTTTTTAAAATTACGAAACCGCGAATTTGTAGAAAGTTCTCGCGCTATGGGGGGAGGTACTTTTCGCTTAATGTTTACCCATATTTTGCCCAATGCTTTAGTGCCAATTATTACTTTTTCCCCTTTTGTTATTGCAGGAAGTATTGCGGGACTTGCTACTTTAGATTATTTGGGTTTTGGATTACCAGCCCCCACTCCTAGTTGGGGCGAACTTTTACGCCAAGGAAAAGAGCAATTTACCGTAGCTTGGTGGTTAGCCATTTACCCTTCTTTGGCCATGTTTATTTCTATCATGGCTTTTAATTTTATTGGCGAGGGCGTAAGAGACGCCTTTGATTCTAAAAAAGTCATTTAGGGACAGGGTCTCTCTTCAAATACTTTTATAGGTTGTAAAAACTGCTATACCCAGTTTAAAATGTTTGTATGAGTGTGCAAAAATATATTTTAGCTATTGACCAAGGTACAACAGGAACTACTGTGGCCTTAGTTAATCATAAAGGCAGTATTGTTGCGCAAGCCAATAAAGAATTTTTACAAATTTTTCCTAAACCCGGCTGGGTAGAGCATAGGCCCGAAGAGATTTGGCTAAGTGTTGTTTGGGGAGTAAAGCAAGTTTTAAAAAAGTCAGGCGTTTTAGCAAGTAATATTGTGTCCATTGGCATTACTAACCAAAGAGAAACGGTGGTGGCCTTTGATGGGAAAACTGGAAAGTCGTTAAGCAATGCCATTGTTTGGCAATGTCGAAGAACAGAAAAATTTTGCAAGCAGCTAAAAAAGAAAAATTTAGAACCACTAATTTATAAAAAAACAGGCCTTCCTATAGACCCGTATTTTTCGGCCTCTAAAATGCACTGGCTTTTAAAAAACTCCTCTAAAATAAAAAATAATAAACATTTAAAAATAGGCACAATAGATGCTTTTTTAATTTACAAATTAACTGGTGGTGCAAGTTTTAAAACCGATGTGTCCAACGCCTCAAGAACACAGTTAATGAACATTGATACTTTAAAGTGGGATAAAGAATTATTAAAAGTATTTAAAGTTTCCAAAAAAACTTTACCACAAATCATCGAAAGCACAGGTTTGTTTGGGGTCACGAAGGGTTTAAAAATATTACCTAAAGGTATTCCGATTACGGGAGTGGCAGGCGATCAACAGGCTGCCCTTTTTGGACAAGGTGCTTTTTTAAAAGGCGAAGCAAAATGCACTTACGGCACAGGAAGTTTTATTTTATTAAATACAGGAAATAAAAAAGTTCGCTCTAAAAATAAATTACTAACCACTGTGGCTTGGCAGTTTAAGGGTGAAAAAAAAGCCGTGTACGCCTTAGAGGGAGGGGCCTTTATTTGTGGAGCCAGTGTTCAGTGGTTAAAAGACAAATTACAATTTTTTAATAGTAGCGAAAAAATAGAAGCTTTGGCCAAAAAAGCAAAAAGCGCTGATGGCGTGGTTTTTATTCCAGCCTTTAATGGTTTAAGTGCTCCATATTGGCAGCCCAATGTAAGGGGAATGTTTTTAGGTTTAACCAGAGGAACTAGCCAAGGCAATATGGCTTACGCCTGTCTAGAAGCTTTGGCCCTACAAAATGTGGATATATTAAAAGCCATGGAAGAAGACTTGGGTTTATCGTTAAAGTTTTTACAAGTAGATGGAGGGGCTAGTAAAAATAATTTACTACTACAAATGCAAAGCAATTATTTAAATAAAAAAATTATTCGTTTAAAAAATGTAGAAAGCACTATTAAGGGAGCAGCCTTTTTATCAGGCCTAGGCTCGGGTTACTGGAACAATTTGTCAGAAATTAAAAAGTTTTGTAAACCAGACAAGGTATTTGTAAACAAAATGACCAGTTCTGCAAGAAAGGCCACTTTAGGCCGTTGGAAAAAGGCGATTAAGTGTGCTAGAATTTACCATGGAAATTAAAAATCGATTAAAAAAAACTAAGCAATTAATGGAAGAAAATTCTTGCTTAGTTGTGGGCTCTGCTAAAAATCATATTCGCAATAAAGATGTTGCACACCCCTTTAGACAAGATAGTTGTTTTTATTACTTAACGCAATTTGAAGAAGAGCATTCTATTTTTGTGTTTAGACCTGGCCAAGTTCCAGAAAGCGTTTTATTTTTACAGAAAAAAAACCCTGTTAAAGAACTTTGGGAGGGGGAGCTTTACGGAATACAAAAAGCCAAACAAGAAGGTTTAGCCGAAGAAGTTTACGATATAGAAGATTTTTTTAAAATAATGCCTTCTTTGTTAAGTACCTCTAAAAAAATGTATTATAGTTTTGGAAAAAATACAGAGATAGATGAAAAAATAAAAACCCTTCGCGGAAAAATTGGTCATACAAAAAAGGGGCAAGCGGTTCAAGACCTTTTGGATGCAAGAATTTTATTTAACCAATTGCGTGCTGTAAAATCAGAAACAGAAATTAGTTATTTACAAAAAGCGGCCGACATTAGCGCCTTTGGCCATATTGCCATTATGAAAGCCTGTAAGCCAGAAATAAATGAGCGAGAGCTATATGGTGTTTTTTTAAACACAATTATGAAGCATGGTTCTGACCGAGAAGCTTATGGGGCAATTGTTGCTGGTGGAAGCAATGCCACTTGTTTGCATTATACTTTAAACAATAGTGTTTGCAAAAATGGAGAGCTATTAACTGTGGACGCGGGGGCAGAGTATAACTATTACGCAGGTGATGTTACTCGAGTAATGCCTATTAATGGAAAGTTTAGCAACATTCAAAAAGAGGTTTATGGCGAACTTTTAAAAATTCAAAAAGAATTAATTAGCTTTGCAAAAATTAATAAATCTTTAAAAGAGATGCAAGATTACTCGGTGGATAAATTAATCGACTTAATGAAAAACTTGAAATTACTTAAACAAGAAAAATCAGAAATCACAGAAAAACAATTATACAAAAAATATTATCCTCATGGAGTTAGCCATTGGTTAGGAAGTGATGTTCACGATGACGGCCCCGAAGCTTTACACAAGTTTCAAAAAAATATGTGCATCACTGTGGAGCCGGGAATATATATTCCGCTTAATGACGAATCAGCCCCTAAAGAATTAAGAGGCATGGGCTTAAGAATTGAAGACGATGTGGTTATTACCGAGGGAAAAGCTTTAGTGTTAAGTGCTAAAGCCCCTAAAGAAATAGCAGAGATTGAAGCTTTAATGCAAAAATAAATTTTTAAACCAAGGTTTAAGAATTCAACTTTAATATATTTAATAGCGTTTGGTTAAAATGCAAAGCTTGTTGAAAGTGAGTATTATGGCTAGCATTCTTAATTTCTTGCAAGTTAACAGAAGAAATTATTTTTTTTAAATTTAAGCCAATAGCTTTATACTTAGTGTCCGTGTCACCATAAATATAAAAAACAGGGCAGTGCAGTTTTTTTAAAACATCTAAATAAGAATTTACAGTGCTAGAGCTATAAGCCTGCAAGGCTTCGTGCAAATGCTTAACATTTTGTTGCATGCGCGTTTTTAATAATAAAGAAAAATTTTTATTTTGATCTAAGCCTTTAAATAAATTTAAATTATACCAATTTAATAAAAAAGATTTAAAATTTTTGTGCAACAAATCGTCTTTGCTTTCGCTACCGATTTTTTCTTCTTTTTTAAAGTTATCTGTTAAACTTAATAAAGGTTTTAGCAAAAAGCAGTCTTCCTTCTTTTTTAAGTTTTGCGCCTCTTTGTTTTCCCAATGCGTAAAGCTAGATTCTAAAATTAAAGTTTCTGTACGAGGGTTTAAGTTTGCAAGTTCCGTGGCCAATCGTCCTCCCATAGAATAACCTAGGTAGTGACAATCTAAAGCCTCTTCTTTTTTTTGAATTTCTAAAACTTGCTGGGCTAATTTGGACAAGGAGTTATTAGAGCTATTAACGAGGTTTTGAATTTTGCTAAAATCGCCTGTGGAAATATTATTTTTTAAAGAATTAGACACTTCTTGAGTATGCCCCGGAAGTAAAATAGAAATAATTTTTAAAGGCCCTGACAATTGTGCTAGTAAAAAGTTAACTAAAGGGTTCCAGTCTAAGGTTGAGCCCATAAACCCGTGTAGTAAAACTAAATTTTTTGTTTTATCTGCAAAAGAGTTAGCAGAGCTTTCAGAGTTAGAAAAATTAGCAGAGCTTTCATAGACTTGGTAGTAAATATCTTTACCTCGCACCAAAACCACCCATCACCCCAACCAAAACCACCCCTTAGCCTTTGCAATAGAAAGCAATTTTGCTTCCGATTCAAGATTTTCTTCAGTAGTATCCTCCAAAGTCGCTTTCGAAATCGCCAAAGAAACGGCGCTAGCATTTTCTAGTAAAGCCAAATCGCCCATGCTATTTCCCGAAGCCAACAAAGGTTTAACTCCGTTAGTGTGTTTTAATAACTCCACTAACTTTTGATCTCCCCAAGTGATTTCTCCAGATTGAATGTCGGTAATAATTCCGTCATGAACTTCTGTTTTTACTCCAATGCATTGTTCGGGCGGAATATTTAAAAGTGCAGCAGCCACCTCCACAACCCATTTTACAGAAGCGGTAACTATAAAAACTTTTACTTTTTTTTCTTGTAAATAATTAATTAATTCTACTTGTTCGGGAATAAAGGGTATGGGTGCAATGCTTGCCACATAGTCTTTAACCCATTGTTGTAGCGTTGCAAGAGGAACGCCTTTATTAAGTTGGGCTAACCACAAAAGCGCTTTGTGGCGGGTTTCTAAGTTTTCATATTCCTCTTGATGCTTTGCTTTAGCACCTTCGGTTAAAGTGGGTAGTAAATTTTGCTGAACTTGGTAGTGAAAAAAGCCAAAGCCCACATCAACAGACCAAACCGTTCCGTCGGCATCAAAAACGGCAACAGGGTCTTGTGCTTTGGTTAAGGCAGTGTCTATTTTTTTTTTAATATCTGATAAATTAAATTGAGGCATTTTATAAAATCCTTTAAGGTTTATATATATGTCCTTTACTTTAAAAATACAAACCTTAGAAAAAAAATATAAGCTAAATTTGGAAAGCTTTAATTTTGCCCGCCGACAGCTAAATAGAGAGCTATTGACCACAGAAGAGTTTGATATTGTGGTGGTTGGGGGAGGGATTGTTGGCACAGCCTTTGTTAATCAGGCCAGCCACGCAGGTTTAAAGGTGGCCCTTTTAGAGGCTTCACACTTTGGGTCAGGCACCAGCTCTAGAACTAGTAAATTAATTCATGGAGGTTTGCGTTACTTAGAGCAATGGGATTTTAAGTTGGTTTTTGAATCTTTAAAAGAGCGAAGTTGGTTACTAAAGCATAATGGACATTTGGTAAAAAAGTTGCCGTTTGTTTTTCCAATATATAAAGGCGATCGAATTCCTAAGTGGAAAATGTCTTTGGGGTTTTGGTTGTATGATTGTTTGTCTTTGTTTAAGGGAGGAAAACATACTTTTTTAAATACAAAAGCAATTTTAAAAAAATACCCGCACTTAAAAGCAGAAAATCTACAAGGTGCGTTTTTATATACAGATGCACAAATGAATGATGTAGCAGTAACTCGGGCTAATTTATTAAGCTCCCATAAGCAGGGAGCCGTTTTAAGTAATTATTCTGAGGTAATAAAAATCGAAACTGTAGCCAGTGCAGAACA
>VSKW01002579.1_pt1 | contig 13734 bp, 8 predicted proteins | sample 4798611 | NCBI WGS metagenome assembly VSKW01 (sample SAMN12179536, study PRJNA552185) | sponge metagenome | biome: deep-sea hydrothermal plumes; feature: spots directly above weak diffusing fluid; material: sea water; isolation source: sponge from the Crane site of a hydrothermal vent ...
GAGACGCTAGTTTCCATGGAGGCATCCTTGAAATACCACCCTTGAAATTTTTGAAGTCTAACCTGCGCCTATGGCGAGGGACATTGTCTGGTGGGGAGTTTGACTGGGGCGGTCGCCTCCAAAAAAGTAACGGAGGCGTACGAAGGTTCCCTCAGCCTGATTGGAAACCAGGCACAGAGCATATTGGTATAAGGGCGCTTGACTGTGAGACCTACAAGTCGAACAGGTGCGAAAGCAGGTCAAAGTGATCCGGTGGTTCCGTATGGAAGGGCCATCGCTCAACGGATAAAAGGTACTCCGGGGATAACAGGCTGATACCCCCCAAGAGTCCATATCGACGGGGGTGTTTGGCACCTCGATGTCGGCTCATCTCATCCTGGGGCTGAAGCAGGTCCCAAGGGTTTGGCTGTTCGCCAATTAAAGAGGTACGCGAGCTGGGTTCAGAACGTCGTGAGACAGTTTGGTCCAGATCCTCCGTGGGCGCAGGAAAATTGAATGGTGCTGACCTTAGTACGAGAGGACCGGGTTGGACGAACCTCTGGTGTTCCTGTTGTCATGCCAATGGCATTGCAGGGTAGCTATGTTCGGATTGGATAACCGCTGAAAGCATCTAAGTGGGAAGCCAGCCATGAGATAAATTTTCCCTGGGGCTTTATGCCCCCTAAAGACTCCTTCGAGACTAGGAGGTTGATAGGCAGAAGGTGTACGCAGAGTAATCTGTTTAGCCGATCTGTACTAATTGGTCGTGAGACTTTATTTTCGTTTTATTACCCTGCTAAAAATGACTTGAGTTTACAAAATATTTAATAATTTATATAGTTTTTATTTTTGTTGGTGCTTATAGCAGTGGGGGTACACCTGATCCATTTCGAACTCAGAAGTTAAGTCCACTAGCGGCGATGGTATTGCAGCGGCAACTCTGTGAGAGAGTAGCACGGTGCCAACATTTTTTTTCTTAAGCCAGTTATTTATTTAGCTGGCTTTTTTTTTTGGAGGGGTCTGACTTTCTACTTGATTCTAAAAGTTCTAGAAAATTCCCAAACCAAATTTTTATTTTTAATGTTTGTAAGATTGTATTGTGTTACTAGCGCCGAGTAATCATCATTTAATAAATAGGTATTTATTTGTAAATGATATTTTCCTTCTTTTTTTGAATGTATAACAGAGCTAAGGTACTTTTTAACCGTTTTGTTACTCCACTCTATACTTTTTATATTATACCATTCTTTGGGAAGGATCTTCTTTTTGGTTAAATTTTGTAAATCTTTTTTTAATAAAATATAAATTTGCTTATAAAATTGTTTTTCTTCTAATAATTGCTTTTCCCTTTTTAATAAGAGTCTATATTTATTTATATATTCTTTCTTTTTACCAACTTTACTTAGACTATCTATATTATTAATTAAAAATTGATAAGCTAGTATTTTATTTACATCTTTAGAGAGGAATAAAAAAACTAAAGTTAAGCAAGTAAGAAATACAAAAAGTTTATTTATCATAAAGGTATAAAAAGCTGGTTTTCTGTTAAAAAATTATAGTATAGTACAAAGTATGAGTTGGATTAAAAAAAAAGGGAAGCTATTTTTTTGGGTTTTAGCTATTAGTATTACGCTAAGTAGTATGTTTTATTTTTTTCGTTTAAAAACTGTAGAAATAAGTATTTTACCTCCAGCTAAGCCGTTTAAAGAGAAGGTAGAGTTTATTTACACAAAGCAAGAGTATAAAAATAAAATAAAAAAATTATTAAAACCTTACATAGGACAATCTTTACTGTTTTTAAACTTTAAAAATGTATTTAGCTTACTAAAAAAAGAAAAAATTTTTTTAAACTTAACATTTTATAAAAAATTTCCAAATACTTTAAAAGTAAACTTTACTTTAAACCCAAAATTTTTTTTACATTTAAGCAAAGGTGGAAAACTATATAAAATACTAAGCAACGGAAAGCTACTAAGCACAAATACCAAAAAAGTGTATTCGGAACCCATTTTAACAGGAAGCTTGCCAAGTAATAAGCGGCAAAAACAACAATTTTTAGATTTTATTTTTCAATTATTTCGTTTTCCGTCATTTGCTAATAAAATTGCTACTGTTCGCTATAGTTCAAACAAAGAAGCACATTTATTTTTAGAACAACCTTACTTAAAAATTCAATTAAATTGGAAAAGTTTAGCTTTAGAAAAAAATAATAATTTAAAAAGTACTATAAAAAAAATTAATCAAGTATTAAAGTATTTAGAGCAACACTCTTACAAAGCACGAACTATAGACGCTAGGTTTGTTAATAAAATTTTTGTTTCTTATCATTAAGCCAGACTAGTCCTTTGTTTAGAAGGCTTGCTTGTTGTTAATAAGTGCGTCATTATTTAATAAAATATGGGCATCATTAAGCTCTATAAAATTTTTAATAAGGAAAATAGCTTATGTTTGAAATTGCACAAAGTACCTTAGAGACTCCTGGCGCTAAAATTTGTGTTATAGGCGTTGGTGGTGGCGGAGGTAATGTTATTAAGACTATGTTAGGGGATAATCTACAAGGTGTGGAATTTATAGTTGCTAACACAGATAGACAAGCCTTAGATAGTAATCCTTCAAGTTCTAAAATTTATTTAGGAAAATCCATAACTAAAGGTTTGGGGGCAGGAGCTAACCCCGAAGTGGGCGAACAATCTGCCTTAGAATCAGAAGAAGAAATTAAAGACATGCTAGCAGGGCATGATATGTTATTTATTACCGCTGGAATGGGAGGGGGGACAGGCACTGGTGCCGTTCCGATTATTGCTCGCATTGCCAAAGAGTTAGGAATTTTAACAGTAGGTGTGGTAACTAAGCCATTTATTTTTGAAGGTAAAAAAAGAACAAAAAATGCAGAAAGAGGAATAGAGTTATTAAAGTCTAATGTAGATACTTTAATTGTTATTCCTAACCAAAAACTATTAACGATTGCTAATGAAAAAACTCCTTTATTAGAAACTTTCAGAAAAGCAGATTCTGTACTTTTACAAGCGGTTAAAAGTATTTCTGATTTAATTAATGTAGAAGGTTTAATTAATTTAGATTTTGCAGATATTAAAACAGTAATGCAGTCACGAGGTGTGGCTTTAATGGGAAGCGGTGTAGGTTCGGGAGAATCAAGAGCTGTCGAAGCAGCGCAAGCCGCTATTAAATCGCCATTGCTAGAAAATGTATCTATTGATGGGGCAACGGGAGTAATTATTAATATTACAGGAAACTCTAACCTAACTTTGTGGGAAGTTAACGAAGCGGCTTCTTTAATTTCTAATGCAGCCGATGAAAGTGCAGAAATTATATTTGGTTCTGTTATTGACGAAAATGTTAAAGATGACGAAATTTTTGTAACTGTTGTGGCTACAGGGTTTCAAGAAAAAGATCATTCAATATCTTACAATACGCATTCTTATGCTGCGGCTACTGCGGCTTCTTCGCCAAATAATCACAACAATACGAACATTGAAAACATGGCACAAAATTTTGCTAAAGCTAAATTGGCAAGCACGCCTTTAAACCCAACAGAAGAAATGCCAAAAGCGAATTTTTCAAAAAGTCCTGCAGAAGAAATGCCAGGGGCTAATTCTAGTTTTCCACCTAATAGCTCGGCAAAGGAAGGCGGAAAGGTGCAGGTAGACCCCACAATAGAAAAAGCTGTGGAAAATAATGCGACTTCTGAAGAAAAAGTAAATGCGCGCGAATTATTATTAGAAAAAGCAAAATCTTTTGATATAGAAGCTTCGGGAGCTTCACATTTAAATTCTAAAGAACAATTAAGCATGAACTTAGACGACGACAAAGAAAACCACCCTATTGATATAGTTAAAGACATAGCTAAAAAAGTGGTAAAATCTCCTTTCAAAACGGGCTTAGACTGGGCTTCTTTTAAAAAGAAGTGGGTTGATTTAGACAAATAAAATTTGAGTTTATATGAAACTATTATTTGTATCTGATGTTCATTTAAAAGAACATCAGAGCTTAGAGTATATTCACTTTTTAAAATTTTTAAAATTTATTTTGCAATCAAAAAATGTAGACCATTTATTTTTAGTGGGTGATATTTTTGATCTTTGGGTTTCTGATAAATCTATTTTTTTTAATCATTTTTCTGAAGTGGTAATTTTGCTACAAAATATTGCAGAGCAGGGAACAAAAGTGCATTATTTTGAAGGCAATCATGATTTATATATAAATAATTATTTTAAAAATAAAAAAAATATAATCACTTATAATTGCCCACAAACATTTTACCTTAATGGTTTAAATTTAAAAATAGAACATGGCGATTTAATTAATCAAGAAGATTATTGGTATCTTAAATGGAAAAAAATAATTAATTCTAAAAGTTTTAAGCAGTGGGTTAGAATGTGCCCTGGGTTTTTTGTATTTTATCTAGGTTCTTTATTAAGTTTTCTTAGCTCTTTAAAAAACAAAATATCTTTTTTAAATAAAAAACCTATAGAAAAAGAGCTGTATGAAAAAAACATTTGCAAAATGTTGCGTAATTACGCAGAAGTTAAATGCAAAAACGAAGAAGTAGATATTTTTATCAACGGGCATGTACATGTGGCCGATTTATACCAGTATCAAGCTTCAGGAAAAGAAAAATATGCAATTAACTTAGGAGAGTGGAAAAAAACACCCCATGTTTTATCTGTAGTAGATAAAAACATTCAACTTTATAAGCTAGATCAATTTTTTTTATCTTTTAAATAGTTTATATTCTTTCTCCAAAATTAAACTTTTCTTTTAATATAGAAAAGTAATTAAAATTGCGATCTTTTAAGCTGTGGTGCTGGTAAGAAGATTTGCTAATAGAGATATTATCGTCTTCATTAAGTATGCAATACCTTTTTCCATCAATGCTAAGTGTAGATTTTTTTTTATTTTTATGTTTTGTTTTTTTTATTTGAATATCAATTTGATAATCATCATTTAAAACAAGGGGCCGTACCGTTAGGCTATGGGGAGCAATAGGGGTAACAGAGATATTTTTTAAAGAGGGGTGCAAAATAGGGCCTCCTGCAGCTAAATTATATGCAGTCGAACCCAAGGCAGTGGACAAAATAATTCCATCGGCCCTTATGGTGTAAATTTTTTTCTTAAACAAATTAACAGTTAAAGATAGTAAATTGCTTAAGTTGTGGCGTTCGATAGAAACATCATTAAGAGCGTAAAACACTCTGTTTTTAACTTTCACTTTAATTAAATTGTGCTTATGCAAAACTGCTTTTTTTGCAAAGACCTTATTAAAAAAGGTTTTCATTTTTTTTTCAGAAACTTGTGTTAAAAACCCCAAAGAGCCCGTGTTAATTCCAACACTAGGTATAGGATTGGTTTTAAATAGTTGCGCCACTTTTAGGTAGGTGCCGTCACCTCCAACAGTAACAACAAGGTCTTGGTTAGCAGTTGTTTTTGGTTTTTTAGTGCTTTCAATAAGTTGGGTTTTCTTCCCTTTTTCTTTTAGCCATGTCGACAAAATCTTTGCTTTGTGTTTGGATTTTTTACAATCTTTTTTATAAAAAATAAGAATATTTTTAATGAAAGTAGTGTAAATTGTAAGGTCCTTTTAATAAGTATAGTTATTGAATAATATCATTATCGTTAAAGCTATATTTTTTTTGTAAAATAACTTTAACTTCTTGTTTGTTGATAATTATTTTTGAATTTACAGAGGCAGGAGCTCTTCTTTTTGTTAAAAGTAAATTAGTATTTATTTTAAATTCTTTTGTATGGTACTTGTATTTTTTTAATGTTATTTTTACTGTTTTATTTTTTGGTAACACAATATTACTAGGGGATATACTAATGGGCTTGTCATTAACAAAAATTTCTACGCCGGCAGGTTTTGTATGAATGTAAGTTAAAAGTGTAGGAGAATTGTCGCTTTCGGCAGGCTTAGACAAGCTAGCTTCGGCAATAACAGGAGCAGCAATATTTTGTGCTATAGGAGGCGTAAGGATATTGTTTTGCACAGCTTTGGGTTTTGTTATAAAAGAATTTTTTATTTGAGCCACTTTGTTTAAAAGCACATTTTGTTGTTCTACGCTAGAAAAAAGAAAAAATCCAGCAATGGCTAAAGAGGCACTAAAAACTATACCAAAAAAAGGAGAGTTTTTTGCGGGTTTTTGAAAACTTTTAGGTTGTCTATAAGTAGGGGGAACATTATTTAACTTGGGCTTGTTTGGTACGGCAGCGGCAACAGAAGTGTTGTGTTTAACAGTCATTAAGTGTTTTTGTCTAGATTGAATTTTAGCATAAGTTACAGGGCTTAAGTTCAAGGTTATGTCAGCCTGTTTGTTTGCAGCAGCCGCTGTGTTTGAAAAATTTGTAACTTTATTTATTTTTGATCTTTGCTCTGTGGTATTTATTGATGTACTTAAATCTTGTGTTTTTTCTTTGTCAATTTTATCATGATCTAAGCCCAAATAAGTAATATCTACAGCAGAGTCTCCGTCGGCAGAGATATTCATATACTTTGCCAAAAGTCGTCTATTTTTTACAATGTCGTCGGCATAAACTTTTTTTGTTAAATGTTCAAAGTCATAAGAAGAAAAATTTTCTTTGCTTTGTATTATTTTATATAAATCTTGAGCCAAGCTTATAGCGTTCTTGTATCTGTCTTCTGGTTTTTTTGCTAAACTTCTTTTTAAAACTTGTTCTATTTCTGGAGGTATATTTGGATTAAAAGTTCTAATGTCTGGAATTTGACAGTTTCTTACATTTCTTAGTGTTGCCATGGTAGAGTCTGCTAAAAATAAGCGTTTTTTTGCAAGTAGCTCCCAAAGCATAATTCCTAAAGAAAAAATATCACTACGGCTATCTAGAGAACTTCCAGCCGCCTGCTCTGGGCTCATATAAGCCATTTTTCCTTTTATACCCGCATCGGCTTGAGTTTCTTCTAAAATAGAAGCTTTTGCGATACCAAAATCAATAATTTTAATTTGTCCGTTATGGCTAATCATTACATTCTGCGGGCTAATGTCGCGATGGATTAGTTTTAGCGGTTGTCCCGTTTTGAGATTTACTAAGCTGTGAAGGTGATCTAGCCCCGAGGCTATTTCGGCAATAACATATAAAATAGCACCAATATTAAGAGGGCTGTCTTTTTGCTCTGCAAGCTTTAAAAAATGCTTTAAATTTAGGCCTTTAATGTACTCCATAACAAAAATATAATGATTGCCTAATTTTTCGTAAACTGCCGAAGTCATTACATTTTTATGAATATCTAGGCTTAAAGCATTGGTTATTTTTGCCTCTTCGTGAAACATTTTATGAAACTCAGGCATTTTTGCATATTTTTCTAGAATTTTTTTAATAGCATAAAAGCTATTTAGGTTATTAGGGCCTGTTTTTTTGGCTAAAAAAATATCAGCCATTCCGCCAGAGGCAATTTTTTGTAATAAAATATAAGGGCCAATTTTTTGATATTTCATAGTAGTATCTTAGTCTTACCTATTCATCTTAGTATTCGGTATTTTTTTTATAAATCTAAAGGATTTGCCTCTAAATAGGCTATATAGGCGAACTTTTTATTGAACTTATACTTTAGTCGTATTAAATATTTAGATAAATGGCAGCAAATAAGACTTAAGTTTAGGCTAAGGTCATAGGTGGCTAGATGTATAATATTATAATCACAGGTGGCTTGGGTAGTGGGAAAAGCAGTGTTGCTAGCATTTTGCAGCAAAAAGCTTACCCTGTGTTGAGTGCCGACAGTATTATTAACCAGATTTATGAAAAAGGTCTTTTTAAAAAAGAAATGGCTAAAATTTTTTCTTTAAAGGAAGAAGAGGTTAACAAGCAGTCTGTGGCAAAGCTTGCTTTTCAAAATAAAAATCAATTAAAACAATTAGAGCAACTTTTGTATCCAGAGCTAAAAAAAAGTGTTCAGGACTACAAGGAATTTTATAAAAAAAAGAAAACTTTATACTTGTTTTATGAAGCTCCTGTTTTTTTTGAAAAATCAAAAAGCACAGAGCATGATTGTATTTTAGTAGTTAGCTCTAGTTTAGAAAATTGTTTTTTTAGATTAAAAGAAAAAAACATGACTAAACAACAGTTCGACTTAATAGTTAGCTTGCAAGTGCCTATTTTACAAAAAGAAAAACTGGCCGATTATACTATTTTTAACAACTCTAGCAGACAAGATTTAAAAGTTAAAACCGAAGCATTTTTAAAATTTTTAAAAGAAAAATATGAATAAGAGAAAATATGAATAAAATACCACAAGATTCTATTTATTCTTTTTTTGACAGGCTAAAACATTTAAAACAGTTTAATTCTGATATTGATATTTGGGTAGTGTCTGATTTAAACTTAAAAAAAAGAATAAAAGCGTTATTGTTAAAAGACAGTGCTTGTGTTCATTCTGGGTCGGTCATGCGGGCTCAAGAGTTTTGGCAGTTTTTGTTTAAAAGGCTGTACCCAGAGTTTGTTATTAAAGAAGATTTTTTAATAACAGCAATGCTAAGACAATTTTTATCAACAAACGATTTAAACGGAATTAGCAATGAAAGTTATGTAAAACAATTATTTGCACACATTTGTTCGTTTTTACCTATTTTTACCTCTCCACAAGGAACGGATTATTTTTCGGAGTGGTTAAAAAATAATCCAGACCCTCATTTAGAAAAATGGTTTTATTTATCATTTAAGGCTTGGAAATATTTACTAGAAAAAAAAATAATTTCTACTTCCTTTCTTCCCGGCATTTTATCCGCAGACGCCTTTCATTTATTTTCTTTTTTAAAAGGAAAGAAAATAATTTTTGACCTTGGTTTTCAAATGCAAGCTTTAGAGGCATCTTGCATTAAAGCAGTATCTAAAGTTACGGAGGTAAAAGTTTTAAGCCCAGCCTTTCATAACTTTCCCGAAGCAGATACTTTTTTATGGGTTTATAAATTATTAAATGACATTAGTTTTTATCAAAGTCACTTAAAAGAAAGCGATAAAAAAATGTTAAGGCCTTCTTCTTCTGTATTAAAAGAAGGCGCAAAGGTTTCTTTTGTAAAGTACAGCAATCAGTTAGCAGAAATTAGAGGGATTATTAAACAAGTTAAAAAGCACTTAAGCCAAGGGGTAAGTTTAAGTAATATTGCAATAGTAGCGCCAGACATCGAGTACTTATGGCCAGTCTTATCCTTACAATTAAAAACAGAGGGGATAGCCTTTAATAAAGCCATGGTTTCGGGTTTGCACGCTAACAAAACCCTAATGTTGTGGCTGGCTCGCTTAAGAGTAGCCTTGGGCAGCATAGCCTATGCCGATTTAGAAATGGTTTTTGCCTTTGAAGGCACAAAGGATATTTCTTATAAAGATTTTAAATATCATTTTTCTAACACTTACTCTGTAGAAAATTATCAAAAAACGCCGTGGTCTAAAAAATTATTAACAAAACCCATTAGTAAAAGTAAAGAAATAAATTTATTAGAATTTTTAGATTGGGCCTTTTCTTTTTGGAAGTCGGATAAAGAAAAGTCTGAAGGTTTAGACCTCTTTAGCGAGGGCCAGGATAACAAACAAGAAGAAGAAAGGGAAAGCTTGTGGAAACAGGTGTACAAAACTTTAAGGCAGCAAGGAGAGCTTTCTATCAAACTTTCTGCAGACAGTTGGTTGTTGTATGCTCAAGACCTTTTGTCTAAAAAAACACAAACCTTGTCAAAAGAAGAAGATAATGCGCTTTCTTGTTATAATATTTCTAACAGTGACCACTTAGAAGAAGAATATATTATTTTATCCGACCTATCTTTTAATGCTTTAAAAAATACAAAAAATGCTACGGTATCTCTTTCTCAGGCCTTGTCTGTTTCAGAAGACTTAGGTATTTCTTTAGACCCTAGTTGGGGAGTTCCTTTAGAGGTTATATTAAAGTACATATTACAGCTAAAAGATAAAGTTATTGTGTGTTCTTGGTCGGCGGTAAATTTAGAATCAAAGGAGCAGGTGGCTTCGGCCTTTTTTTTAGAAGAATATTTTCGTAGAAATACAGAGCAGCTAAAGCTTGCCGATATTTTGCCAACAACCTTTAACAATGGAGATTTACATCAAATTAGTTATAAGCAAAAATTAGAAGAAAGCCAAAGTGATTGTATAAGTTTAACGGGCTCTAGAATACTATATGATAAAAACATATTACCCATGCAAGAAGTACCCATCGACATACCCTCTATTTCGATTACAAATATTGGTCGTTATACAGAATGCCCATTTATTTTTTTCTCAGAAAAAATTTTAAAACTACAAGAAAATCCAGATTGGGATTTAGATGTAGACCCTTTAAAAAAGGGGTCGTTGTTTCATAAATTATTAGAGCTAATAGTTATAAATAATACTACAGAAAGTGGTGACGAAGAATTATTATTTTCGAAATTAAACGAGCATAGAAAAAAAGAATTAAAAATAGACGATAACTCTTGGGGAATTTTGCAAGAACAGCTAAGGGCTATTACAAAAAATTTTATAGAATTAGAAAAGCAGCAAAAAATAAAGTCACCAAGCCTCACTACCAGCTTGGTCGAGCAACCTGTAAAAGCTTTTTGGAGCCAAAATAAAAAACATTTTTTAAATAACGACACAAAATCCTTATCAAGTAAAAAAGAAGGTTTGCTGGTTAGTGGAAAGATAGATCGACTAGATAGTGACGAAAAAAATATTTTTATTAGAGATTATAAAACTAGTGTTGCCGGCCGTACAGGAGTAAACACATGGAAAGACAAAAGAGATTTATCTTTATTTTTATACTATCGACTATGGCAAGCTTCTGGAAAAAAACAAGATTGCTTGGGGGCTGTATATTTAGGAATTAACGATTTACAAGCAAAAGGTTTTTGGGTTAAAGAATACAAAGACTCTAATTTTTTAAAAAGTATTTCGGCAAGGAGCATGCTAGATAAAGAATCCTCCTTACAATTATTTAAAGAATTGGATAAAGAAGTAGAGTCTTTAATAAATAGTATATTGAGCGGAAAGTTTTCTCCTAACCCAAAAGACAAAACAACAACTAGTAAAACCTGCAATAAATGCAAATGGAGTGGCTTATGCCGAGCGGCAGACAAATTTTAGCAACAAAGGTAATACGAGCAGGGGCGGGTACGGGAAAAACCACAAGCCTTGTTAAGCAGGTGTTTCAAATTTATCAAAGTTGTAAAAAGAAAACTCAAAAAGAACCGACAATAGTTTTAACTACATTTTCTAGAAAGGCGACAGAAGAATTGCGAGAAAGGTTGTTAGAAATTGCCTCTAAAGATAGAAACTATGAATTTTTAACTTATTTAAGTTCTGATAAAATATTAATTACCACTATAGATGCACTATGTTTTAAATTTTTAACTAAAAACGCAATTAGTATAGGTTATCCCTTAATTATTAACATTGTAGAAGATGTAGAGTTAAAAAAAATTATTAAACAATATTTATTTACTATCACACAAAACAACAAAAAATACTTGCCACTATTTAATATTTTCTCTTTTGAAGATTTATTTACTATTATGCAACAGTTTTATATAGCTAAAATGGAAAACCCTTCTGTGGGCACAGCCACTAAAGAAGTGCAAAGGCAAAGCTATATAAAAAAGGCTAAGCAATTACTAGAAAGCCAAAGGCAAGAGTTGTTAAGCGCTTTAAAGGAAGACTTGCAAGAAACATTTAGTAGCTTTTATCAAGGGCAATTAAATTTTGTAAATCAGGCTGTGGATTTTTTGAGTAAAGAAAAACTAACTTCACTGGCAGATTGCTGTGACCAAGCTCAAAAAGAATTTCCCGCTATAAGGTATAATCAAAAATCAAATATCAGCAAAGAGGCTCATAGGGCAATTACAGAAAATATAAAAAAGATAGTAAAAAATTTTTCTAGCGAAGGTCTTTCTAGCCAAAAGCAATTGTGGGATTGGAATGAAAAAATGCACTTGTGTTTAGAAAGTTTGCTACAAGAAGTTTGGATCAAGTTAGAGGCGTATAAAAAAGCAGAAGGAAAGCTTACGATATCTGACCTTTTGCTATTGACTTTAAAAACTATAAATGAATTTCCTCACTTGGGGGTAGAGTTTTCTAAGGCGTGGGACTACGGGTTGATTGACGAATACCAAGACACCTCTTTTTCTCAAGAAAAGGTGCTTTCTGCTTTAATAGGTAGGGCCAAACAAACTATTGTTGGAGACCCACAGCAAAGTATTTATTTTTTTCGAGGGTCTAGAAAAGAAGTTTTTGAAGACAAAGAAGAAAAAGCAAAAGCTAATAATCAAATTAGTTATTTAAAGGTTAACTATCGCTCCGAACCCAGCTTAGTTTATTTTTTTAATGATTTTTTTAATCAATTTAATGGAGAGTTTAATGAATGTTTGCCACACAAAGAAGTAGAAAGCAGCCCATCTAATATTTTTTTTAACTCGGTTAGCAACAAAGAAGCAGAGTTAAAAGCAGCCTATGATTATATTCAAAGCTTGTTGCGGCAAGGAGTGAAGGCTAACGAAATAGTTATTTTGGCAAGAACGAGCACTGCCTTAAAGGCTTTTTCTGTATTTTTTAAAAAACAATCCCTTCCTTTTTATTATCATGGAGAGGCTTCTTTTTTTAGTTTAAATGAAGTTAGAGACTTACAAGCTTTGCTACGATTTTTTATTCTTCCAGAGGATAATGTTAATTTTTTACACTTATTGCGAAGTCCATGGTTTGCTATGGAAGATCAGGTGATTGCAGACACTATCCAGCAGTTAAATGCAAAGAGCACAAAAGAAAGCTATTATAGCTATTTTTTTAAAAAGCATTTTAAGCATACCTCTTTGCTGTTTTTACTTTCGACTGTAAAAGAATTTCACAAACTGGGAGCAGTACATGCATTGTATTTTTTTATTGCTAATAGCGATATTGTTAAGAGCTCTTTATTTTATGATTCCAGTGGAAGGCGAGAGGCTAATATTTGGAAGTTCTTGGTACAGCTAGTTCAAAAAAATAGAGTTAGCAATTTTAATATTTTAAACAGTGGGGTGACCAACTTTGATTTAGACAATTTAGACTCCGAAGCAGAAGCGGCGCCTATTTTTTTATCTAATCAAATACAAATGATGACTATTCATAAATCTAAAGGTTTAAAATTCGATCATGTTATTTTAATAAATTTAAAATCTAAAATTAAAAAGACTACAGACAGTGGTGCAAATAAGTTATTTGTAGTAGACGAAAAAAAAACCACATGGACCAGTCCATTTAAAAAAAATTTTTCTGATAAAAAAGCACACAATATGTATGGGCAGCAAATTATGTCCGAACAAAGCCAATTAGAAGTGGAAGAAGAAGAAAGGTTATTTTATGTAGCTTTAACTCGAGCTGCAAAATCTATCTATTTATCATGGGTAGATGATTGCAAAAAAAAGGAAGAGAAAGCAGACGAAAAAAAAGCAGGCGAAAAGGAAGCAGGCCAAGAGAAAGCAGACGAAAAGAAAAAGGCCGTTAAAACCATGGACCAATCCTCTTGGGCTGGGGTGTGTGAAAATTTTTTAAAAAAACACTCTTGGAGCACAGTAAGTGGCTTTGATAAAACGCCGGATAAAAAAATATTTCGATCCGAAAAATATAATATTATAAAAAACCACATAGAGCTCGGTACTTTAAAAAGTACCGAAAAAAAACAAGCAGACAATAAAGCATCGACAAAAATAAAAAGCCTTGTTACAGAAGAAAAACCACCATCAACAAGGGCAGCTTGCAACAAAGCCAAAAGCGAAA
>VSKW01003096.1_pt1 | contig 13649 bp, 14 predicted proteins | sample 4798611 | NCBI WGS metagenome assembly VSKW01 (sample SAMN12179536, study PRJNA552185) | sponge metagenome | biome: deep-sea hydrothermal plumes; feature: spots directly above weak diffusing fluid; material: sea water; isolation source: sponge from the Crane site of a hydrothermal vent ...
AATCGGCTCAATCGGCTCAATCGGCTCAATCGGCTCAATCGGCTCAATCGGCTCAATCGGCTCAATCGGCTCATCAGCATACCCCCTCTTACTTTGTATCATTTGCTTTTCAGCTATCTTTCCTTATCTCAAATGATATCAATACTGTCTTGCCTTTTACTTCAATCCACCACAAGACATGCTTTCATATTACAAACATGATGGTTACACAGTGAAGATGAATCAAAAAACACGTTTTTATTCAATCTATTAAATTAACTGAAAAGTTTTTCTTTGTTTTTTAATATATTTTTTGGTCTGAATTTTATTTGGATTCACAATCACTTTAAATTGATCTTTCATTTTTTCTTCTATTTCTGAATAACTTTTTTTATTTATAAAATCAAAAAGATGATTTGCTAATCCTGGAATATTTATATAATTTTTCATGATTTTTTGAAGTGATAATTCTGATAATAAACTTTCATTTAAAGTCATAGGCAAACTGTAATCATCACAAAACATTTGCCAATTAGGTCGCATCGTATGGTAACAAAAATCACCCATCTGAGTGATTAACTGTACATTTGATGCAAAGCAGGTATAACCTAATGGATTTTTTTTATGTGAAGACACAGAATAAATAAGATAAAAAGGTCCTTGATCTGTTTTTGCTTGCCGAACAAAGTTCGTACCACAGTGCATATCAAACTGATTTTCACGCATATTATGAATTTTATTTTGTATCGCATGCGCTGCATATCGACTCATTCTCCAAGGATAAAATTCAAAATTTTCATAAAAATACGCATCCATGGGTTGATCATAATAAGCCAATTGCTGAGAACGATAAATCATGGCTAATTTATTTTGTGTCGATAAATACATGACTTGCTTGTTAGGTAAAATTAAAAGCATTGCAAAAGCATCAATATTTAAAAATCCTTTAATCCATCTAGAAAAAAAATCATTAAAAGGTTTAATACAAATTTGCGCCATATGATTGTCAGCATTATTTTTCATGAGCTCTCTTTTTACATCTCAACGGTTGATCCTGTCTTTGTATCGATCATTCCCAGCATTACAAGTGACATCGTAGTATCTGAGCTAGTATATCGAATAATATTCTAAATGACAAAAGTATTGACAAAAAAAACAAAATGAATTTTAATATTCATTATGAATACTTTTATCGAGAGGTCAATATGATATTGCATCAGCAGAAAATAAAATTGTGTCTTGTCAAAAAAAAGAGCAAGTACTGGTTATTAGGATTGATATTCAGTCCTGCTATACAGGCTGCAAATGAATTACAAATGACCGATATTTTGATGAATTTGTATAATTATTTAACGGGTACTATTGCAGCTACGATGGCTTTACTGATGACGGTATTTATTGGTTATCAAGTTTTAGGCACTGGACGAATTGAAAAAACATGGTTATGGGCTTGTGCTATTGGTTTTGGATTATTATTTGGTTCAAAATCTATTACCAATATGCTTGGTATCACAATATGATGACGCATACTTCCTCTGAGTTATTAATAGAATCAAATGTATATAAAGCCTTATTAATTCCTATTACGATTATGAGTGTGAATTATTATTATTTTATATTTGAATCTATTTTTTTATTTAGCTGTTTTATTTTTAGCAAACAATTATTCATTTTACTATTCAGCATACCTTTACATAGTATAGGGATTGTGTTGCAACGCTTAGACCCACATTTTATGCCATTACTGAAAGTCCATCTTTTCACATTAAAATCGGGTCGCAATCATGCAATCTGGGGAGGCAAAAGTTATGCCGCTTGAAAATCATTGGCAACATGAAATGAAAATTTCAGAACATATCCCTTTATCACATATGATTGAACCGACGGTCTTCGAAACGAAACAAGGTGATATCGGTTCTGTCATTGAATTTGAAGGATATGATTTTGAAACTGCTAACTTAGATACTTTAAATTACCATAAAAAATTACATCAGCATGTGATTTCAGATTTAACTGAACATATTAGTTTAACCTATTATACTATTCGTCGGCATCATCATACGGCACTCACCGATCAATTTGATAATGCATTTTGCGCACAAGTGAATCGTGATTATCATAACCAATTTCAAGATCAACCATTCTACAGTAATACCCTTTATGTTGTTATTATGCATAAAGGTCCTGCTATTAAAAAAAATCGTTTTCATTTTTTCAATCACATATCTTACGATGGCATAGCAAAAGCACGCCATGCATTTAGACTGCATATTATTAAAACACTCAAAAAAATAACCAAACAATTTATCAATGTATTACATGCATTTAAACCAAAATTATTAGGAGAAAAAAATCATCAAGATGAATTTTCAGAGATCTTATCTTTATTTGGTTTTTTAATTTCAGGACAATGGCAACATTATCGTGCTTGTCATCCAAAATCTATGGAGTCGACATCTTTTCATTATCCAAAAAGCAATTTATCTCAAGCTATTTCTAATTGTCGTTTATTTTTTGGTCATTGCATTCAAATTGGAGAAAATAAGCCTAAATTTGCAAATATTGTCGCTATGAAAAGTTATGCTAGCAAAACACATCCTTTAATTTTAGAAAAATTATTACATTTACCAATTGAAATGGTGATTTGCCATCATTTTTTAGTTGAGAAAAATGACAATGCTTTGAAAAAAATAGAACGCACATTGTATAAATATGATGTAACAGAGAATCAAGCAGTCTCTTTAATGCAAGAGTTAAAAATCTGTCAAGATGATTTAGCTTCAGATCGACTCATTGCCGGATATCATCAACATACAGTGATGCTATTTGGTCATTCTGTAGATGCTTTAGATCAACATATAGATGCCTTACATGCGGTATATAATGAAGCAGGTTTTCGTTTAAGTCATAGTGCTTTAGCCATAGAACCTTTATTTTGGTCACAATTTGCTGGTAATAAAAATTTTTTAACACACCTCTCGTTAATTACAAGTGAGAACTGGGTTGATTTTTGCCCTTTATTTAACTATGCCTCTAAAGCAGATCATCATACACATTTAAAATCACCCATTACTTTAATCAAAACAGCTAGTCAAACAGCACTCCCTTTTCATTATCATGCGTCAAGCTCAAACCAAACACAGGATATGACACCTGGACATACAACCATTATTGGTGGTACCGGGTCAGGTAAAACAGTATTACTTGGATTTATGGATACACAAAGTTCTCGTTTTCAGGGTCGCAGTTTCTTTTTTGATCGTGACAGAGGAATGGAAGTGTATATTCGAGTTGCAAATGGTCGTTATTTTAGATTGAATGGTGAGAAAAATAAAGCAGCTATCCATTTAAACCCATTACAATTACCAGACTCTAAAACAAATCGAGATTTTTTAAAGATTTGGTTAGGCACTTTAATATTACTCGATCATGAAACCAATTTACCAGCTGATCTCGTGATGTGGATTAGTGAATGTATTGATTTTGTCTATGATGAAATTCAACCTCATTTACGAACCTTATCTGTGGCTGCTATGCGATTACCGCTTGAATTTTCCAGGAAAGCCCAACTTAATCAATGGCTAAAAGGTGATCATCAACGATCAGATGGGCCTTATGCTTGGTTATTTGATAATGCTTGCGATGAATTAAATATCGAACATCATACTAAAATAGGTTTTGATTTAACTGTTTTAATGCAACAACCAGCCACCGTATTAATGGCAACTTGTTTATATTTAATGCATCGCATTAAATTAACATTAGATGGCTGTTTAACGAGCATTGTATTTGATGAAGGTTGGCAAATTTTAGATCATCCTTTCTGGAAAAACCAATTAAAAAAAGATCTTCCTACTTTAAGAAAATTAAATACTTATATTATTTTATCAACCCAATCACCTGCTTCTGTTGTGCAATCTGCTTTAAGTTCTCATATTTTAGATAATTGCTCAACGCAAATCTTTTTTTGTAATCCAATGGCTAATGAAACAGATTATCAACATTTTCAATTAACAGAATATGAATTCAACTTCATTAAAAATACACCGAAAGAAAAACGGTTTTGGCTTTATAAGCAAGATCAATGTTCTGTCATTGCTCATTTACCTTTAAATCATATGCCAGCCGCATTATCTATTTGGTCTGCAAAACAAAATACATTAAAGACAATGGATTATTTTATAAATCAAGTTGGTGATGATGTTCAACAATGGTTGCCATTATGGTTAAAATCTCAAGCATTACATTTTGAAGGATTCTCATGATTTTTATTGTTGTTATTTTTTTATGCTTACCTGTATTCAGTTTTAGTATGCCAGTACACGATCCTCTTAATTATGCAGCCATTATGCGTGAAGTACAACAGTCCAAAAAAAATTTTTTCATGTTAAAAAATCAATATGATCTGTTAAAAAAGCAATGGGATACTTTAAAAATACAGCAACAACAATTAAAAGAGAATTATCAAGCGATGACAGGTCAATCACATTGGGGGCATTTTGCCAATCGATTTGACTCGTTAAAACAGACAATCTTAGATCCGGTGAATCGATGGCATGATCGTCGACATCAATTATCAATATCAACACAGTCTCATCAATCATATGATCAAGATAATATGGTGTTAACCTCACAACAGTTTGCATTAGGCAGTACACCAGCATTAAGTCATCTACAATCTGTTGATAGACAAACAAATAAAATGATTACCTTATTGGCAAAACAACCTTTCAATCGTTTAGATGAACATTTAAAAGCCTTAAAATTATTAAGTAATACCATTGATTCAAAGGATAATCATCATATTAAATCAGCTATTGATTTAAATACACGTATGGTTGCAGAAAGCGCCTTAATTCAAGTAGAAATGGTTCAATTATTAGTCTTATTAGTACAACAAACAGCACGTGTTGAAGCAAGACACTTAAGTCATCAAGCTTTACAATCTAAATTTAATCAATCAACCCTTTTACCTGAGCATTTAAGGAAACAACATAGATGCGATTATTAAAATTAATCTTGTTATTGAATAGCATGATCTGCACTGGTTGTACTGTCAATACAATGAAATCACCTTTAATTATCTGTCCTAACTTTGGTCAAAATTGTGAAAAAATACCACTCAACACAGCATGGCATTCAATGTCTAAGGAAGTGAATCATGACTGATTTAATGCATGATGTAACGGCTCATACGATCATTATTCGATTATTTGAATGGATTGAGTTATTTTTACAATATTATGTCATACAAGGCTATCAGGCTTTATCTCATCTTATATCAACTTCACTCGGTATTATTTTAGCATTATATATTATGATTCGAGGATATAGTGTTGCGATGGGTTTAGAATCCATTTCAATTGCTACTTTTTTCAAACATAGTTTAAAAATTTGTTTCATGTATTTTTTAGCCATGCAATGGCATTTATTTTCCTCTTGGTTAGTGGAGGGTGTCGCCGCGATTGCAGATTGTGTAGCGGCAGCAGAATTATCAGCAAATCCATTACAATTACCTTTAGCTTATAACTTAAAAACAGCATTACAATCAACATTTAGTCAATTTTATTTTCTAGGAAGTGAGTTATGGAAACAAGGTGGATTATGGAGTAATCCCACAGCATTATTATCAGGATTGATGATTTGGGGAGAAGGTAGTTTATTAGTCGGTATTGGTACAACAGAAATTTTATTAGCAAAAATTGTATTATCGGTTTTATTTACGATAGCACCCTTAATTGGAATCTTATCATTATTTAAACCTTTTCAAGGTGTATTAGATGCTTGGTTAGGTTTTATTATTAGTTTTGTGTTTCTTGAAATTTTAGTCACGGCTGTTTTAATTATTGCCTTGTCATTAGCTTATAGTTTAACTGGTTCTCATATGATGCAAGAAGCGATATCAGGTGTATCCGGGTTAGGTTTAGGATGGCCTATCTTCATTGTTGCTGTGTTATGTATTGTGATGATTATGCGTATCAATACATTATCGATGGCATTAGGGCGCGTATCAGCAAGCACTTCAGCTTCTGCAAATATACAGCAAATTTGGGGGCATATTTGGCGACCAGCCACCACTATTTTCAAAACTAGTTTGCGTGCAACACAGGCCATTAAAAGCCCTTTTCGAAGACGTTTTTAATGTCTTTCAACCTACAATATTAGCTTATTTATGTATTTAAAAATAAACAAAAAAATAAAGGATATAGCCTCTATTTCATATTTTCAGCAAGCCAATACTTGGGCTGATGATTTAAATATGAGTATTGTCATGAGTCGAAATCGTTATCGTTTTGCTTTTTTAGGTATGAGTTTTCTCTGTGGTCTCTTAACCATTGCGATTATGCTCTTAACACCTCTTAAGCGAACTCAATTAGTTGTTGTTCAAGATCGTGGTGAATCAGGTTGTTTGATTTCAACCTGTATACCAGGTGAAAAATATACACCGTCTTGGTCACAAACAAAATCTGAATTAGCACGTTATATTCAATATAGAGAAGGATATGATCCGTATTTTTATATTGATAATATATACAGGTTACAATTAATGTCTTCTATTGATTTAATGAAAACATATGCAAAAACACAACGTCGAAACTGTAGTGATAATGTCGTTTATAATTTAGGATTAAAAGGCATTAAGAGAGTGAGTGTAAAAGATATTGTATTAATAAAATCAAATCATCACGAAATACCTGGTCATAAAGCACAAATTACTTTTACTGTAGAGACTGAATTATCTAACAGTGATCACACTACAAAATCAGTCTTTATGGCGTTAATCACATGGGAATATCGTGATCCTCCAAAAGATATTGAAGACCAACTGATTAATTGGAGTGGTTTTCAAGTCACGCAATATCAAAGAACACAACTATCCATAGCACAATAAGTAGAGGTTTTTATGCGTTCTATCAACATTTTTTGTATCGTGATTACCGGCATGATAGCTATTGAGACACCAGCAGAACAAGGGATGAATAAACAAATAAAAAATACACATATTCAAGATATTGCCTATAATCCAAATCAAGTAATTTCCATTCAAGGTAAACCTTTTATTACAACTCAAATTATATTTGATCCACAAGAATCAATTCAGAATATACAGAATGGTGATTTGACTGCTTGGCATATTGCCATCACACCTGAATTAAGTCATGTGGTTTTTTTAAAACCCACCATGATGGAATCAAATACTAATTTAACCATTATCACAACACATCGCACGTACTATTTTAAATTAGATATTATGCCCAATATACCCGATGAATCGGTTGCTTACGCCATTCGTTTTTGTTACCCAGATCAAATAGATTATCCAGTATCTTTATTCAAGCATTCATCTATTCATGCATCGAAAGGCAATCAAAAAAATATCAACTATAGCGCTTGGGGGGCCCGGACACTCTTTCCAACACATTGTTATGATGACGGAAAGCGAACTTTTTTTAAATTAAAATCCACCGATCATATCCCAGCTATTTTTGTTGTCACACAAGCATCAGGTCAAGAAGCTTTGGTCAACGCATACCGTCAAGATGATTATATGATTGTCAATCAAGTGGCACCGCAATGGATTATACGCCAAGGTCGTCATCAAGTCGCTTCAATATTTAATGATACTTGGATTCATCAGGCAAAACAAAACAAAGGATAGCTTATCATGCTGAAAAAACCTGCTACTGCTTTATTACAACATTGCACCAATCGTGCTCAAATTAATTTAAAAAAAGGCACTTTTTCGATTGGTTTATGGTTATTACTGTTTTGCATTTTATGCGGTAGTCTTTTGTACTATGTGTCTCATTCATATGCTATGAAAACGATTTCAAAATCAAATCAGGAGACCATGACATTACCCACGGAAGTCACAGAAGCCACGGCTTGGTTAAAATCTAAAAAGCTAGATAATGAGTCTTTCATGTTGCATGAAGCATCATATAGCCCAGATTTATTTGAGACAAATTCCACTTTTGATTCATTTGATATACCAGAAGACATGAAACGACAATCCAGTGAAACAACTGTTTATACGCATGTATCACAGATAGAATCATCTCATCATAAAACAAAAAATATCATTAAAATAAAAGATTTATCACATACTATTGTACAAGGAGAGTTATTTCATGGCACACTGGAAACAGCCATTGATACTGAATTATCAGGTCAGTTACGAGCAGTCCTTACGCAGCCTGTTTTTGGCTTTAATGGATTCAAAGAATTATTACCAGCAGGTTCTCGTTTAATAGGAAGATATCAATCGGCTACAATGAATGGTGTAGCGTCTATGCGTATTATCGTTATATGGGATCGTATCGTCACACCCAAAGGATTATCCATTAGGCTCACAGCAAACGCTTCAGATCGCTTAGGGCGAACGGGTTTACAAGCAGATCATGTCAATCGTAATCTATTATCACATTTAAATGCTTTCAGTGTCTTCTCTTTATTCTCTGGACAACAAACATCATTACAGTCAGGCGAAACACCATTACACGATCAAAATATAAAAAATAAAATAAAAGCATTAAAAGATCAATGGCATCAAAAAAGTATGAAGATTAAACCAGTATTACACATTCATCCTGGAAGTCATATTACCGTTTTTATAACACAAGATATTGATTTATCTTCATATAAAAAAGAAATTGCTTGACATGAAAAATCATCATTTCTTTCAACCCAGCGTGATGGGTTTATTAAGTCCAATTCAATCATTTTTTCAAGATCCAGATATTTCTGAAATTATGATCAATCAACCTCAGTTTATTTGGATTGAACGCAAAGGGCTATTTGAACAACATGCTGTACCTGAGTTTCATGAACAGCATTTAGTGCATATGACACACTTATTAGCCAATGAAACTCAGGTATTATTATCAAAAAAACAGCCTGTTTTATCTGGAAATCTAAGCGAAGGATCTCGTGTTCAAGTAGTCATTCCTCCAGTCACACAGCATTATACTTGGTCTATTCGGCGTCAAATACAAAAAAAAATGACATTACCTAATTATCAAAAAAATGGATTTTTTGATCAAATAAACGCCACCAATCTCGACATGAAAACGCTTTCATTGGATGATTTACAATTAAGACAGCAATATCAATCTAAACAATGGTTTCAATTTTTAATCTTAGCCATTCGTTTTAAGAAAAATATCATTATTAGCGGCGGGACCTCCAGTGGAAAAACGACTTTCTTAAATGCTTGTTTAAATCAATTCAATCAAAATACTCGCTTAATTATACTCGAAGATGTCAGAGAAATTGTGGCATCACATCAAAATAAAGTACACATGATCACACAAACTAATACGATTGGGGCGCAGAATTTACAAGTTTTATTACAATGTGCTTTACGCTTAAGACCTGATCGATTTGTGATAGGTGAAATTAGAGGGGCTGAGATAGCTGATTTTATCGCAGCATGCTCTACTGGACATCAAGGATCACTAGCCAGTATTCATGCCAATGGTGCCGCTGTTGCTTTTTCTAGGATGGTTCAGTTATATAAGCTCAATACAGTTCCCTCTATGTCAGATCAAGAGATTTTACAGTTACTCTATTCCGTTGTCGATGTCATTATTCAACTAGAGAGAACGTCAAATGGTCGAAAAATTACTGAAATTTGGTATCGTGATATTGAGCTTAATGTGGATTAGTTTCTCGCTATTATCTCAATATTTTGATTCTGTATCTTTAAGCTATATCAAACAACAGATTGCTATTTTTTTTATCAATCCATCGACCATACTATTTCTGATAATATGGTGTTTATTTTTTAGTATAGGATTGAGTCTTTATTGCATCATCATAGGTGGCTTTTATCGTTTTATTGGCCTACATCTTTTATATACCCTCAGTATGATCATGATTTCTTTATACGTCAATCAGCTTTTCATTGAATCTTTCAAAATACATCAAATAATAGGCAACCTACTCTATCATTGGATACCGCATGTATCTCATCAAACAACCAGTAAGATCTTATTTGGCATGATAACACTCATTATCAGTATTCCTTACGGAATCTATTGGAGATATATCATGCGAACACAGCCATTAGGTTGTGCTCATTTTGCTAATATTTTTGATTTAAACCGATCCGATTTATTACAACAAGAAGGTATTTGCTTAGGTCATACCTTTTATGGACCTTTGCGACACACAGGTTTTGAACCTATTTTATGTATAGGCGGAACAGGTGGAGGTAAAACAAGCGCATTTGTCATTCCCAATGTATTAGAACTCAAATATGATAGTTTAATTATTACAGATATCAAAGGTGAAATTTTTGAATTAACAGGACGTTATCGACAAAAAATTGGAGACGTCTATATTTTTGATCCTGAAAACCCGAATACAACACCTTATAATCCATTTGAATTAATACGTATCGATACTTTTTATGAAGATCTTGATTTAATATTTTCTGTATTAATTCCAGAATCTAAAGAACCTATTTGGAGCATGGGATCTCGCAGCATTGCAGCAACACTCGTATGCATGATGAACACAACACAGCAAAAGCCCACTTTATTTGCTGTATATCAAGCATTATGTCGCCCTGATTTAAGAGAAGAGATTGCTCAATTTTATGAATTAAATACACTCAACCCTCAATTGAAAGCTTTATGTGGAAAATGCTTAAGCGTGCGAGAAGAACAATTTAAAGATTTAAGTTTACAGGCACAAGAATATTTAAGCTGTTTTAATCAACCTAATTTATCAAAAGCCACCAACTCTAATGCGTTTAATTTTCACTTATTACGAGAAAAAATACAAACAATTTATATTAAAATGCCTGCAAACACAGAAACATATGGACCAATTTGTGCTTTATTTTTTGAGCAATTATTTCAACATAGCAGTCAAGAAAATAATCCAGATTTAAGTAAAAAATCCATTACTTGTTTTATTGATGAATTTGCAAACCTTCCTAGAATACCTTCTATTATAAAAGGTATTAATTATTTAAGAAGTTATCGTATTCGTATTTGTTTATTTATACAACATACAGCACAATTAGCACATGTTTATGGCATCATCAATAAAGAAAATTTTTTAGCCATGCCGATTAAAGTTATTTTTAATATTTCCTCGAAAGAAGATGCTGATTATTTTTCTAGATATTGCGGTAGTACGACGATTGAAATCAAAAATAAATCTGAACAACAAGGTCGCTATAGTATGCAATATCAACATCAAAATGTCCCTTTAATTCGACCTGATGAATTACAACGTTTATCAAAAAAATATAGTTTAATTTTAAAAACTGGTTTTGTTCCTGTCAAATCTAAAAAAAATTTTTGGTTTTTACATCGAAAATATCGCAAATTAATCTGAGATGTTTGCAAGAGCATAAAAGAGATATGGACAACTTTTCGATAGAGCTTATTTTTTGACTATGGGGAATGTCTTGCTTTTTCTCTGCATGTTTGATCAGGTAATTTGGGTGTTTTACTGATTGAGACCTTTGCAGTAAGCAGTTCAATGAATAATTTATGTATTTTTTTATTCAAACAATACATAAATTACTTCATTTTTTAAACTATTTTAATAAAAAAGATCATATCAGGAGTCTTTGTTGTCTTATTGCAAAGGTCTCTGATTATAGCTAAGATCTCATCCGGATCTTTAATAAATAATATAAATGGTATCGACTCCATTCTATCGTGACATGCATTTTTTCATATTTCTTCACAACGATCAAATTCCTTCAGTTTTTTTGAACATCATCTTTTCTATTTTCTTTCTTATTTTAAACAGATTTTTTTATGGCACGATTTAGGATTATTTTTTCAGGGCCAACAAATTAACAGACAATATTTAAAACATCGATCTCACTGCATTGAATAAAGAACTCATCACATAAGACTGATGATTCGTATAATTATATTGCTCAGTTTTATCAAATTCAGCAGCATTTATATTATCATTTACAGTTGTATAACAAGAGGCAAGCTGAGGATTTTGATCAGATAGACTCGATTCTCTCCTATCTAAATATCTAGATTTAAATTCGAAAATAAGCATCATGATTCCGTCTTCAATATGTATTCAGTCTGCTTGAATCTCTAATGTGGCAATATCTCCTTTATTCAACGTAGTATAGCCATGTTCATCTGAAATATGGGATAAACAACTTGAATCTGCTAATACGCATAAGATATCATTTTCCTACTTATTATCAATATATAATGAGCGAGCGTTTAGAGTCGTCAACCTTTATTTTAGCCTGATCATGTCCAAAACTCACTCTTGTCATTTTAACAGCAGAATGAGCCGCTAGACTTTGAGGAGATTCTGTTCTATAAGGATTATTCGTACCACGATTATTCTCGTTAGAATCTTTTTCAAAATCAACTGATTCATATTGTTTAAAACATAATTTATTGTGTTTTTTGCATAACATAATCTCTGAAGGAATTGACACTGCAGCTATCACACCCCCTATTATTATAGGTATTACAATTCCCGCTAGATGTTATAAATCCTATTGAAATATGACTTTCTTTTTCATTTAAGATAGATATAGGTTCTGTTATGGGTTCTTCTGTAGGGAAAGCAGGATTATATATAGGACAACCCATTCCTTTAGGAGCACCGTCATCTATAGTCGCTCCAGGACAATGGCAATATTGAGGTAAAATTTTATTATTTAAATCAGTAGGACTTGATGCATATAAAGGGTCTGTCGTAAAATAATTACTGTAATTAGGTGAAATGCAAAATAACATATGATCTTCTATATCTGAAACATGACAATTAATATTATTTCCAAAAATTTTAGCATTATATTTCATATGAATAGCTCGGTTATAGAAGAGGTCTGGGTTCGAAGCTTCACTAACAAAAATGGCTGAATTTAATTCAGGTACTGTAATATTAGCATTATTATAGATAATACCCCCTACCTGATTGAACGATTCTGTTCGATAGAAACTTCCTGTATATGAACATATTTGCGCGGAATTAATTGCTGAATCCAATTGATGAGTATTGCTAGAATAAATAAAACTATATTTTAAATTGTCACTGAAATGGCTACATTCATTGAGAATAAAAGGTACAGCTGTAGTTTCCCAAGCTGCCAAAAATTTTCCATTTTTTGTTATTTTCACAACTCCTCGCAAGGTTGGGTTAAATGTCTTAAAATAATAATCATGATCTACACCATATGTAAATGATATAGCTTGCTTAGAAGTTCCATTTTCATGCAACAAAATATTTTGTAAATCACTTAATTCAATGCTTCTCTGATCTAATACAAGTGCCGGTTTATTGACACAGTTATCTTCATGTATCTGTTCAGATATTCTAGTGTCACTTGTCATCATTTGCCCATTTGCACCTAAAAACCAAGGATTTATGATAGCGTTATGCATTGCGCGTCCGGTTGTAGCGCCTGCCATACTACCCAGTAGAGAACCTGCAAATTTTGCTGAGAATTTAATAGCCTTAGGAAGTTTAGTTTCAGTTTGTTTTTCAGTGTAATTGATTATCTCTTCAGTGAAACCATGGCCTAAATGTCCTCCTATCGCACCCACAATAGAGCCTGCAACATCTCCAAAGGAATGAATCATACCGGTGCCAGCTGTTGTGAAAATAGATAAACATAGGGCATATTTATCTTGTGTTTTTGTAGGTAAAACATAAGACAA
>VSKW01023152.1_pt1 | contig 13632 bp, 15 predicted proteins | sample 4798611 | NCBI WGS metagenome assembly VSKW01 (sample SAMN12179536, study PRJNA552185) | sponge metagenome | biome: deep-sea hydrothermal plumes; feature: spots directly above weak diffusing fluid; material: sea water; isolation source: sponge from the Crane site of a hydrothermal vent ...
AATAGAATAATGCTTTGACAATAAGATATCAATTTGAGATCTTTCTTCTGCAGTTAAGTGTTGATAAACCATGTAATTCTCCTTATTTTTTTGATAAAAAGAAGTGATACGAATGATTAGCATTTGACTGCTTTTTTTTGGTTATAGAAAATGCCTTACTGTTGCACTTCACACTTAAAAAGGCAGAATACAGCTTAGGGCATGTCCTCATTTTGAATTCACCCAAATAATAGCACACGCAATATAAATCATCGCTTTAAAATGCCTAGCTAGCTTATTAAAATGAATCGAAATACATCTAAAATATTTTAATCTAGCCAATCAATTTTAAATCAAATGTTTTGATTTTGCCTTCTCGATTGTAAAGCGCAGCAGCAAGGCCTTTTTTATAGCTCAAAAAAAGCAACTTATACATGATTTTCAGATTGAGGACACGCCCTAGTAAAATATTCATTTTACAGTCTAAACAAGGTTTTTCCTTATCTTGATTTAAAAGCTCATAAAACTATCATGAAAAAATCATTTTAAAAAACAAAACCATGAAATCAGATATCAATAAATGAATAGAACAAATCATCAATATATTCCTTGAACATGAAATGAAATGGATTGATCAAAAATTTTGGATAAAAAAAGATAGGTCAAACAATGAAGTCGTGATATACTGAAAACGCTAGTACTACTAGATATAGATAAACATTTCAACCAAACAGCCCTCAATATTTTATACTGTTTACTCTGAAAGCAGACAAGATTTATTCTTATTCCAATGCGCAACCCCCCAGTCTAATAAGACCTTAACCGAAGCTTTGCGTAATGGTGCCTCAGGCTTCATATTAAGCTGTAAAAAAGCTTCATATAATACTACAGCAGGTTTATCTAATGGTAATGGATCAGCATAACTTTGTTTACTCAGTTTTTGACCTTGTGCATTTTTTACAATAGGCACATGCAGATAATGCGGGATATGACCGCCTAATGCTTTAATTAATACAATTTGCCATCCCGTAGAGGATAATAAATCTGACCCTCTGACAACATGGGTTATTTTTTGTGAAAGATCATCAACAACCACTGCTAATTGATAAGCAAAAAAACCTTCAGTTCGTTTTAATAAACAAACGTCTAATGTTGAAAATTTGATAGTTTGATGATGATAAACTTCATCAAAGAAAGAAACAGTAAGAGGGCATTTTAAATAAATAGCAGACGGTTTCGATTGCGTATTGACATCAATACATTCACCTAAACAAGGTGTTAAAACTGATTTTCTTTTTTTTCTTGTACAACAACAAGTATACGTATATTGGTTATCTATTAAAAAACTCAAAGCTTTTTGATACGCATCTTCTCGCGTATTTTGAAACAGAATAGTTTCATCCCATATTAATCCGTATTTTTCTAATGCACATAAAATAAGATCAGATGCTTTTTGTCTTTCGCGATTTCGATCAATATTTTCGATTCTAACTAACCAAACGCCTTGATTTGCTCGAGCATCCAGATAACTGGATACTGCTGCAACTAAAGATCCAAAATGCAAAGCGCCCGTTGGTGAGGGTGCAAAGCGTCCTCTATAACGAAGCCTCTTTATTTTCATTAAAGGGAGCCAGTATGTTGCTCTTTTAATTCTGCAATTTTTTTACAATCAATACATAGCGTCGCGGTTGGTCTTGCTTCTAAACGCCGAATACCAATTTCTATACCACATTTATCACAAAACCCATAATCATTCTGATCAATACAAAGTAATGTCGATTCAATTTTTTTAATTAACTTACGCTCTCTATCTCTAGTACGCAGTTCTAAATTAAATTCTTCTTCTTTACTAGCTCTATCTGCAGGGTCAGGGTAACTATTAGCTTCATCCTGCATATTAGACACTGTTCTTGTTATTTCTTGAACCAATTGCTTTTTCCATTTCTTTAAAATGGAAAAAAAATGAGTTAACTGCTTTTCACTCATATATTCTTCATCATCTGTAGCTTGATAAGGCGTAAAGAGTGTTTTCAACTCTTCACTACCAGAGGAGCGATTTTGTGCAGACATATGATCAGCCTTCCTGCAAAAAAATAATACAAAGCGACTTTTAAACATTATTTTAAAAGCCACAAACTATCTTAATAACTCAGGGAACTTTTATAATAGTACTGAAAGCATCCTGTATAATTAATTTTTATTCCCGTGATAATAATACTATATTCTATTTTTTTAAAAAACCTATTCTACCATTTTACTGTAATTACGTGATACGCATTAATTTAAATTTAGCATCAATAAATGACTTTCTTTCACGATTAACAGCATTAAATTAAGCAATCATCTCTCTTGAAATATTTTTTTAATTATTCATTATTCATAATAATACACTTTTTAAAAAATAAAAACATAATACGAATATATAATACCTAACCTATCATACAACTAAACTATATTAGATATTATAAATTATTACTTTTTATTAAGAAAGAGCCAGCTCATAAAAATATCATGTCACATTTAATTCATCAAATTAACAAAACGAGCACATAAAGGAAAATAACTACAATACATAACGTTTCATGATTATCATTCAGATATTTGATGATTTTAAGGTCTCTGCTGATAGACAGGAAACTAGATCGATTCGACGGGCTATGTTAGAATAATATATCAAAAATAATAAATATTACATCGGTTTTTTAGGATACAGGTATGCATTTTAACTCACCTTTGATTGAAGGGAGATTAATCAAGCGTTATAAGCGCTTTTTAGCAGATATCGTCATAGGGGATCAATTAACGCCTATAACCGTCCACTGCCCTAACACAGGTTCTATGTTAAACTGTCAATCTAAAGGCGCTAAAATTTGGTGCTCTACCAGTGACAACCCAAAACGAAAATATGCAATGACATGGGAGTTAATTGAAATTTGTTCCCCTAAAACAACCCACTCTCATTTAGCATGTGTCAATACGTTGAGAGCCAATCAAATTATTGCTGAAGCCTTAACTTTAAAAGTATTAGACCCTTTCTTGGCATATCAAACAATAAAAAAAGAAGTGCGTTATGGGCAAGGTAGTCGAGTTGATTTTGTATTAACACAACCTCACCAACCCGATTGTTATATTGAAGTCAAAAGCGTCACTTTATCTGAAGAATTAGAAGTAGGATTATTCCCTGATGCTGTTACAGAAAGAGGAGTTCGTCATTTAAAAGAATTAATATATCAAAAAACGCTAGGTCAACGTGCTGTTCTTTTATTTTGCGCACAGCATACTGGCATTACTTGTATCAAACCTGCTGACCATATCGATTCATTATATGGTGTAATGTTAAGAAAAGCGGATGCAGCCGGTGTGGAAATATTAGCTTACAGTGTCGAGATATCTACAGCACCTGCACAATTATTACTATCAAAACCCTTACCTGTCATATTACATTAAATTGTAAAAAACGAGTTTACAGTTATTTTTATTGTGGAGAAAAAGAATTGAATATTATTGAATTTTTACAAGAAAGCGATAAAATGGTTCAAATCATTTTAGGTGCACTTTTTTTAGTTTGGCTCATTTCTTGCTATGCTTTAGCAGGACTAACTGAAAAAAAATGGGGAGATCGTGAAACAGGTGCTGTACTTGGTTTTTTTGTCCCTATTTTATGTTTAATGATTTACTTTAGATATTAAAACGCTCCAAATCATACCAATAGACTCAGCTTATCACCACGATTAAAAGTGATTTTTTAGTGATACTCATAAATCACTTTTAATACTACCTTTTTAAGTATGCATTGCATCCATATCCAGATAAAAAGAATCATGATTTTTAAAAAAATAGCTGTATAGCTATTTGACTGATTGTTTAGATTCTCAATAAATATTTAAAAAAAATTATAAAAAAATATTGATAATCTCATTTACCAGCTATTTTTAATTGAATATTTTTTTAAGTAGACATCAAACTATTGTTTTTATTTTAGAATCACAGCGTACAATAAACATGCGCTGTGATATGCTTTAGGTAATTACTTTCATTAACTACATGCAACATGAATAATACATGGGTTAAATTGTCGATCTTTTTGATACAGGTTTTTTATCATTTTTCGATGATGCTATAGGACCACTATCTTCATTCTACCCTCTATCCTTACCATCAATCAAACCCAGGTTTTGTCTGTCATCAACATTCTTTTTACTGTGTCTTATTATAGACAGGCAGGATACTAAACATGCTACACCTAAAATAATACAAGAACTTGCGCCAATAATCCTAATTCCATAATTATTTTGATCTATATTGATGGTCGTATCATATTTCAACTTAGCTTTTAGGGCATGTATTAAAAGGTCCTCAATGAAACGTGCAGAACCATTCTTTGTACAATACTGATGCGTCTCTCGCAAGTCAATTTCAGATATACATATATCGTCTTTATTTAAGAAAGATAAAATGTCAGCTTCTTTTTTTGGGCATATCAAGTCGGAATCATCTATATTTAAGTATCTTGAATTTTGAATTCCAACACAAAACTGATCAGGATCAGACATATTAGTCAGATGAGAGAAAAGACAGTGCATTTTAGTTGAATCAATTGAATCACAAGTAAAATCTTCACTTAGGAAAAGATACTTAGCATCATATAAGGGCTCACAAAATTGGTCATCAGGTTCTGCTTGAGATGATTCTTCTTGCGAAAAACTTCCAGGAAGAAAGTCGATTCTTTCTAATGCTGCAGTCATGCTTCTTGCAGCATTAGAACCAAGGATACCTCCAGTAAGGCTAGCTAGCTGCAAAATAAATGACGGCTTTAACAGGGCTAGGTATACTATACCCTGTTTTTTCCTCAACTTTTTCTGTCAGCATGTCAGCTCCACCGTATCCCATATGTGAACCTAAAACACTCCCGACAAGACCTTCAAAATTAGAAAACCCTGAAGCAGCAATACCTGCACCCATACTTGTCAGTAAGGCAATAGGGGTTTGATAGTCTTTTTGAGTTTTTTTAGGTAGCACCGCACTAGCAATACCATTGAGTGCCATTTTTACACCCATTGTAGTGGCTACTCCTGCTGCAATGTTGGTTGTTAAAGCAACTGTTAAAGGCCCAAAACAGGCAGCTAAACCTAAACCGATCCCAGCAGATAAAGTTGCTTGTCTATTAAAATATTTCATTTGATCAAAAAACCAATACCCCCAACCTTGATTGACAATTTTTGGATTTTTAATCACAGGACCGGCAGATAGTAATTATTTGTATATTAGATTCTTTTTCTTTTTTCTATGAATACTTGATAAGTTATGAGCGTACTTCATAGTCAATTTAAACTTTCAAATACGGAATTTATAATAAACGAATTCTTCATCTAATGCGAGTAATGCGAGGATTTTTTGATTAGAGGATTCTGTTCATATCTCTGTATAAATTCTAATTAATCGACTCTGAAAAAATAATAAATATTATATCATTCAATAGAGCAATCTACTTGATCTTAAGCTCATTAAATGATTTGAAATCATTCCTTGGCCAGTATTTGAAGAAGCATTTGGAATGCTATAGAGGTCGTCCTAGAAAATCAATTAGACCAACGGTTTCTTTGTTAATATTGCAAAATATTCATCATTTATCTGACGAAAAAACAGTGAAAGTTTGGAAATAGAATCCTTATTTTCAATATTTTTCTGGATACGATGAGATACATTGGTTGTTGCCACTGGACTCGAGTAATTTGGTAAAATTTAAAAAAACAGATCCAAAAGACATGAATACATATTTTATGCGAAGTTGAGCATTATTTACGATTATTGCTTGCGTGGATAGCATAAGCTTTTGTTGTATCTGAATTTTTTCATCTCAAAATATACAACTCAGTTGTTTAAATTGTTTTTTAAAAAAATTAATTTATTCAGAATAGACTGATATAGATTTTTTATCATCATATTAACAGGGATTTCGCAATAAGCTCTTCATCTAAAATATCGACAAATAAATCAAGAAAGTTTGTTTTGTAATAATACCTTAGATTCTGGATATAAATTGTTTTGAATACATCTCCATATAACGAACAGCCTAGCTGAATACATGGGATCAGAACAGCTGTTATTTTTCGAGAACATTTTTCGTTAAGGTTAAATGATAGACAAGGATCTTCAGAGGAGTGAAGAACCATTTTCCTTAACACATCAGTATATAGAAATACATCACTCTTTTTTGGGTATAGATTTGTATAGACTAAATCTATAAGTATATATAAATAGTCTCTATCCCTATCAAACAAGCAATATCCTAAAAAATGATCTTGTATCTGCTTAGCAATAAAGTTCAAAAATTCATTATTTTTAAATAATTGCATTTTTTTTGTTTTCTTAAGACAATCGTTAAATGCTGTTAATGCCTGAAGATTCGCTGTCACAATTTCCCTACCGGTCGCAATTTCCCTACTGAGTGCAACATCTTGCGTTAATGGCACGTGGGATATAAGAGTCAAAGCTGCTTCCTTAGCATGGAAATCAAGGGATTCTGAACAAGTATACGATTCTATCTCGTAACCTGCTTTTAGCGAACAAGAACTGATAATACAGCTTATATTAAAAATATAAGCCAGCGCCATAAATAAAAAAGATATAATAGATTTATTCAAAATTTTATCATCACCAAGTGTATTGAATTTAATTCTGTCTATCAAAAAAAAATTATAACCCTCTTTGCATACAAAAGCCAGCTTTTAATATCATATTGAAGAACTGATCCATTGGTATGCTCATTTAAACCTTTTTCCCAAGAAGCATCAGGTACAGCAACGTAACATTTTATTTTCAATGCTTTTCAGATTAAGGACAGACCCTAAACCTATTCAACCATGAACAATGTTATACGAAGGAATAGAAAATGCCTTACTGTTGCACTTCACATTTGAGAAGGCATCTTTCATTTCATAGTTGAATGGGCTATATAAAACACAACCTCATATGCTTGTTTGATTCAAAAGATTAGACTGAATTATTTTTTAAATAATGACGAATATTAGAACGCGCTTTACTGCTAACTGAAAACATTAACCAAGATTTGACTGGATTTACTTTGTTAGAGGTAATAATTTCAATTGTTTGCCCACTTTCTAAAACCGTATTTAAAGAAGATAATTGTTTATTAATACGGCAAGTTGCGCACTGATTACCAATATAGGTATGCAATGCATATGCAAAGTCAATAACTGTAGCACCTTGAGGTAATTCGATAATATCACCTTTGGGTGTAAAAACATAAATAGAGTCTGGAAATAGAGATGTTTTCACATTTTCAATAAAATCAACTGAATTAGTTGATATTTGTTGCAATTCAAGTAAATCATCAATCCAGCGCTGATTACCCCATTGTCTCGCTTTTAATTCTGCATCTTTTGTTTTTTTATATAACCAATGAGAAGCGATACCATAATTAGCAATACGATCCATGTCTAATGTTCTCATTTGAACTTCTATAGGCGTGCCTTTTTCACCAAACAAAGTCGTATGCAAGGATTGGTAGCCATTGATTTTTGGAATCGCAATATAGTCTTTAAAACGGCCTGGAAAAGGTTTGTATACACTATGAATAATACCTAGTATACGATAACAATCATCTTTTTTTTGGACTAGTACTCGAATTCCAAATACATCCATAATTTCTGAAAAAGATTTACGTCGAATTTTCATTTTTTGATAAATACTATATAAATGTTTTTCTCGCCCGATAACAGTTGCTGTAATATTATTTTTTTTTAATTCATATTCAAAAAAATAAATCGCTTGTTTGACTAATAACTCGCGTTTACCTCTAATTTTTTTCACCGCTTGCATTAATAGGCGATACCGTAATGGATACAAAGCTGAAAAACTTAATTCTTCTAATTCAACATTGATGTTATGCATACCTAAACGATTAGCAATAGGGCTATATATTTCTAATGTTTCTCGTGCTTTAATTCTACGTTTACTTGCAGGCATGACACCTAAAGTACTCATATTATGTAAACGATCTGCTAATTTCACTAAAATAACACGAATATCTTTTGCTAAAGCTAAAGACATCTTTTGAAAATTTTCTGCTTGAGCATGCGCTCGACTTCTAAAATTGATATGAGCTAATTTACTAACACCATCTACAATATCTGCTACTTCACGACCAAATTGTAGTGAAATGGCTTGTTTTGTGATTTGAGAATCTTCAATCACATCATGCAATAAGGCCGCCATTAATCCTTTTTCATCCATTTTCATATCAGTCAGAAGCACAGCTACCGCATATGGATGGGTAATATAAGGCTCACCTGAAAATCTTTTTTGATCAAGATGTGCTTGCTCTGCATAATAATAAGCACGACGCACTTGATTCACTTGGTGATGATTAAGATATTTTGCGATCTGTTTTGTTAATCGATAAATATCTGGCATGTTATTTATTTAAACATCCTAAAAAAAATGAGCCTATATTTATAAATACATGTATTAATCATCATCAGATAAAAACATACCCATTTCTTTATGATTACTTTTCATAATTTCTTTAGGATCAACTAAACCTGCTGCTATTTCTCGTAATGCTATAACGGTCGATTTATCGTTTTCTTGAGGTACTTTTGGGGTTTGACCATTAATCATAAGCTGCCGAGCTCTGCGTGAAGCAGCCATCACTAATTCAAATCGATTATCTACAAATTCCAAACAATCTTCTATTGTCACTCTAGCCATTACATATACCTCTGATATAGATATTAAAAATATCTCTTTATTTTTTTCTAATCTTGATTCTACTCAAGAATTTTTTATCTAGTTTATTTGAAATGCTGTTATAGTAAACTATTATAACTCATATTATTCATCATCATTTAACAAAGTTTGAATTAAAGCATGGTGATCAACATACTGTCGATCGCGTGTTAAACGATGACATTGAATAATAGATTTTAATTGTAATAAAGCGGTATCAAAAATATCATTGATAATTAAATAATCATACTCTGCATAATGAGATATCTCTTTAGTTGCTTCAGCAAGCCGTCTTTCGACAATAGCACTCGTATCTGTTCCTCTATGCTTTAATCGTTCTTTCAAAATCATTTTCGAGGGTGGTAAAATAAAAATACTAGTTGATTTCGGTAAAATAGTTCTGATTTGCTGTGCCCCTTGCCAGTCTAGCTCTAATAAAACATCAATATCATTTTTTAATTGTTTGTTTAATAATGTTTTAGATGTGCCATAGTAGTTCCCAAATACATTGGCATATTCCAACCATTCATCTTGAGCTAATAACTCTTCAAATTCTTGCATCTTTAAAAAATGATAATGCTGTCCATTTTTTTCATGTAATCTTGGCTCACGTGTAGTGTAAGAAATAGAAACATCAAGAGAGGGTATTGAAGTACATAAAGCATCAATCAAACTCGTTTTACCTGCGCCTGACGGTGCAGAAATAACATAGATATTCCCATTACCCATAGTAATTACACTCATAACTTCAAAAATATAATATATTCATTATAAAGCACGTCTAACTAGAAACCAAATAATTCAATAGACTAAAATACTATTTATTTACCCATACAAAATTCAGAAAAAATGCGCCCTAATAAATCATCAGCAGAAAAATGACCAGTAATCTCATTTAAAGCATTTTGCGTTACCCTTAAATCTTCAGCTAATAATTCACCAGCAGCTGTTTCATTAAATTGATTTTTAGCAAAACGTATTGATTTTAATGCTTTATTTAATTGATTCAGGTGTCGCTGACGAGCACTAAAAGTATTGGGTGCTTGATCTTGAAATCCTAATGACGCTTTAATATGTTTTTTTAACAGATCAATACCTGTTCCCATTTTCGCACTAATATTGATAATAGAGTAATTATCAATATGATTTAATTCAGGATTTTCTGAAACCAAATCAATTTTATTACGAATATAAAGAATATTCCCTTGATTTCTCAATTGTTCGGGTAAAATATGGGAAGCCAATTGGATCGTTTCTTTGGAATAAGTTTGGCTATCTGCAATCAATAAAATACAGTCCGCTTCTGAAAACACTTTCATAGCTTTATTGATGCCTATTTTTTCAACTGGATCATCGGATTTTCGTAATCCAGCTGTATCAATTAAATTAATTTTTAAGCCATCTAAATGGATAACATCTCGAATTAAATCTCTTGTTGTGCCAGCAACCTCTGTAACAATTGCTAATTCATTTCCAACTAATGCATTTAATACACTTGATTTTCCGGCATTAGGTTGCCCTGCTAAGACAACAGTTGCTCCTGAATGAGATAAAGAACCTTGATTAGCTGTTTGTATTAAACGATCTAAAGTCATATCTATATCATTTAGTTGATCGTCAATATATTGATCAGCTAAAAAATCTACTTCTTCTTCTGGAAAATCAATAGAGGCTTCTATATACACACGGAGTTTAATTAATGCCTCTATAATATGATTTATTTTGTTAGAAAATTGACCTTGCATCGATTTTACAGCACTTTTGACTGCAACTTCTGACACACTATCAATTAAATCAGCAGTTGCTTCTGCTTGTGCTAAATCTATTTTACCATTTAAAAAGGCACGCTCTAAAAATTCACCTGGTTTAGCTAAACGGACATCTAGTTGAAGAATAGTCTTAATTAACAACTGAACAACAATAGGGCCGCCATGGCCTTGCAACTCCAATACATCATCTCCTGTTAAAGAAAAAGGTGCAGGAAACCATAATGCGATGCCTTGATCAATAGCATGACAATCTATATCGTAAAAAGGCAGATATGTTGCATAACGAGGAATCATTGTTTTTTTTAAAACAGTTTGAATAATTGTACTAGTTTTAGGACCTGAAATGCGAATAATGCTAACACCACCTCGACCAGGTGGTGTAGCTAAAGCGACAATAGTATCGATTTCCATCATATTAATACTGATTATTTATTTCCAGATTAAAAATCAATTGAAGTTCTTTATTTTTTTTATATTTTGTTGATTCATTCTTTCATGTTGTTTTGTAATCCAGTATTGTTGCAAGATAGATAAGAAACTATTGACAACCCAATATAAAACTAAACCAGCTGGAAACCATAGAAAGAAAACAGTAAATACAATTGGCATTAGTTTCATAATTTTAGTTTGCGTTGGATCAGGTAAAGGAGGGCTAAATTGTTGCTGCACAAACATTAAAAAACCCATTAACAAAGGTAATATTAAATAAGGATCCATTTTAGATAAATCATGTATCCAAAAAATCCAAGGCGCTTGTCTTAATTGTACTGCCTCCATTAATACTTCATATAAAGCTATAAAAAAAGGCATTTGAACTAAAACAGGCAAACAGCCTCCTAAAGGATTTACTTTTTCTTTTTTGTATAGCGCAAATAATTCTTGTGACATTTTTTGTTTATCATCAACATAACGTTCTTTTAATTTTATCATTTTTGGTTGCAAGCTTCTCATTCTAGCCATTGATCGATAACTAGCGGCTGATAAAGGAAAAAATAATAATTTAATAAGCAAGGTGAGCAATAAAATAGACCATCCCCAATTACCAAATATTTGATATAGGAAATTTAAAACAACAAACATAGGTGAAGCTATAAACCAAAGATAACCATAATCCACAGTTAATTCTAAGCCATCAGATAATTTTTCTAAAGATTCTTTAATTTTAGGCCCTGCATATAATGTTGTGTCTACTTGCAAAGATTCATGAGGATTCACTTGTTTTAAATGGCTTTGTAATCCAATTAAATAATGGCTATCAACTTCTCGTGTTGTATATAAAAAAGATTCTGCTTGCTCTGGCACCCAAATAACTTCAAAATAATGCTGTAAAATGGCAGCATATCCTCCAACTACACGTTCTTTCATTGGGCTACTTAAAAAGTCATTAAATCCAATTTTTTTAAATTTGCTATCCACTGTTTTTAAAGCTGCACCTAAAAAACTATTACTTGTTGTTCCGCTATCATCTAATGTTTCAGGATCTTTACAATTATTTCGTTTTAATTGTGCATACATTTCTGCAATCCAAGGCTTAGTGCTATTATTTTTAATAAGATAAGTCATTTTGATAGCATAATTATCTGCTTCAAAAGCATAACGTTTGGTTATTGAAATACCATTTTTTTCATAGTGTAAATCAATAGTTAATGTCTTTTCGTCGTTAGTTAATTGATATGTATTTTGTGATGAAAAATAGAGGGGGGCGCCTTCGATATAATTATCAACCCCAGAGATTTTAGGATTTCCAATCCAACCTGATTGGGCAATATAGGTTAATTCTTTGCATTCATCTAATAAGATATAGGCATTATTTTTTCCTTGTTGTTTCAAGTATTTTTTTAAAGCTAAATAGGTAATATTACCACCTTTAGGATTTATTTTTAATGTAAATAAATCAGTTTCTATATTAATTAATTTTGTATCATCTATATTTTTCGTATCAATATTTGAAATGAAATGGGATGAAGAAAGAGGAACATCTGATACTGCAGATTCATGATTGTTTGTTGGAAAAGAAGGGTTAGTAGAATGGGTATCAATTGTAGAAAATGTTGATTGTGCTGTATGATTTTTTGAATCTTCACTCCAATTCAAAATAATAAAATACCCAACAATCAATAAGCCAATAATTAAGATTGTTCGCTTAAAATCCATGACTTATAACTCACACTGTGTCAATGATAATATAAAAAGCGTTTAACGACGCCAATGATAAGGTGATATTTTATCAGGTACTAAATCAACACCACCTAAATTAAAAGGATTACAACGAAGCAAACGACAACTAGTTAATATTAACCCTTTTAAAATCCCATGTTTTTTTATAGCTGAAATAGCGTACTGTGAACAAGAGGGATAAAATCGACAACAAGGAGTAATAAAACAACTTGTTGTATATTGGTATATTGTAATGACACCTACTAGACAATATTTAAGTAAATTTTTAATGCCAGTTATTAAAGTAAATACCATGTATGCTCTATATTTTATTTATAAAAAATATGAGGATTTATTCTAGAAATTACAGTATTCCACTGAGAATCTATTTCAGAATAAAACTCTTTATTTTTTAAGCAGTCTAATCCTTTTCTTGCTAAAAAGATAAAATCTAATCCTTTTATTTTATCTTGATTCATTCTAAAGCTTTCACGAACAAGTCGCTTACAACGGTTTCTGTTTACAGCATGCTTTATGTTTTTTTTAGAAATAATAATACCTATTTTAGCATTTTCTTGTTTATTTCTACGAGCTAATATTAAAAAATATTTCCGAGATATTTTTATTTCTGCATTATCAAAAACCTGCTTATATGACTGTTTACTTAATAATTTTTGTTTTTTTGAAAAGTAATACAAGTGACATTCTCAGTTTAAATTATGCAGAAAGTTTTATCCTACCTTTTGCTCTACGTCTTGCAATAATGTGACGTCCGTTTTTTGTTGCCATCCTAGCCCTGAATCCATGTTTTCTTTTTCGTTTGATAACACTAGGTTGAAATGTACGCTTCATTCAAATCACCTGTTCCATGCTCATAAAATATTAAATACGACTTAACTTCAATTATAAAATTCCATTTAAAAAAATATTAAACTTCATCCATGCAAAATAAAATTCGAGTTTACTAACATTTGAT
>VSKW01010243.1_pt1 | contig 13535 bp, 14 predicted proteins | sample 4798611 | NCBI WGS metagenome assembly VSKW01 (sample SAMN12179536, study PRJNA552185) | sponge metagenome | biome: deep-sea hydrothermal plumes; feature: spots directly above weak diffusing fluid; material: sea water; isolation source: sponge from the Crane site of a hydrothermal vent ...
TAGTTATATATGCTGGGGGTGATTATTAATTCTAAATTAGTTATTAATATAACTCTGTTAGCTATAATTCTGTAGCTATAATGTCCTATAATAATAAGAAAGAGAATAAGGGGCCATAGCTCAGCTGGGAGAGCATCTGCTTTGCAAGCAGGAGGTCGTCGGTTCGATCCCGTCTGGCTCCATATATTTTTTTATTTCTTGATATTTTGCTAATATTTTTCTAGTATAGAAATTTGTATTTGCTTTTTATCAAAATTTATTATATAATGACACTATGAAAAAAGACATTCACCCCACACTAAATAAAATCACTGCAACCTGTTTTTGCGGCAATGGTAAATTTGAGTTACTTTCTACGCTCAAAGAGGACATATCTCTTGAGGTATGTGCCAAATGTCATCCTTTTTACACTGGCGAGCAAAAGATAATGGATAGAGCTGGTCGTGTAGAAAAATTCCAAAAGAGATTCGGCAAGAAACTCACATCTGGCTCCTAACAGCTATATCAATCTAGCTGCTTAGCAGCTCTACAAATTCCTTATTTAGGTGCATATTTTGATGCCCTATACAAGTTCTTGCAGGTTTTTATATCTGTTATTGCTGAGCTTGTGCTCTGCTTTCTTTCCTATGTGGGCGGAAGCCCTAGCTGCAGATCTAGCTTCTGCAGATATTTGTGTTCCTCCAAAGCAGGGATTGGTTGCTACAGATGTTAGATATGTAATAGACGGAGATTCTCTAAAACTTGCCAATGGGCAAGAATTAAGAATTATTGGCATAAACACTCCTGAGCACGGAGATTTTTTGGCTGACAAAGCACGCCAAACCCTAAAGCAAAATCTACGTCAAGGAATCAATGGCGGAAAGAATAGCAAAATCAAAATCTATAGGTCCCTTGGTAGCGACAAACGTGATTCTTATGGCAGGATATTAGCACATTTATGGCTATTAGGTGATGATGGCCGTTGGACTAGCCCAGCAATTAATTTGTTAGAACAAGGATTAGCATTCCACATTGCCATATTTCCTAATCTTGAGTATATATCTTGCTATGCTGCTGCAGAACAACAGGCAAAAACGGCTAAAAGGGGATTATGGGATAACTGGCGACCACTGGCAGCATCTAGCAAGAAACTTAAACCAGGGTTTGCTTTTATTAAAGGAGATATAGTGGAAATAATTGATAAAGGTCGTTTTGGCAGTGAGTTAATAATGTCTGGTGGATCTATTGGTTTGTGGATACCAGCTAAATCCTATAAATTATTTGGTGGCAAGCACAAATTGAAAGCATTTATAGGGCAGAGGGCTGTAGCACGCGGTTGGATATACAGATACAAAGATAACCGCAGGTTGCAACTACAAGTGTCTCATCCAGCCATGTTGGATTTACTTTAGCTATGCTGAGAAGTTTTTTTTCTTGGCGGCTTCTCTGGCAGCTAATTTTTCTCTGTGCACCTTCAATAATGTTTTCACCCACGGAGGAGTAGGAGGGATAGGGGCAAATTTAACACCTTCTGCCTTCCATTTTTTTGTCAATGCAGTCTGATCCGCTCTATATTTTTCAGGATCTTTACGCCTTTCTTCATCCTTCTTTGCCCGCCACCGCCGAGATTCTATCATCACTTCAGAACTTTCAATGGCATCTATCAATCTTTGTTTTTCCTTTTTGTCCATATTATCCCAAGATTCAGTATTGAACAATACATACTTATGTTTCGTGGTTTTCATGGATTTTATGGCTTTCGTAGATTTCATAGTGTCAATATTATACAACATTCCTTTATCTTGGACCTGGTGTTTACTTAATTCATGCCTAATAAGTGCCAGATAATAATTTGAACACTGCTTTGCTGTACATAATATAGGCACCTCATGGCCCTGTTGCAGAATTATTCTTATCATGTCTTGCATATTCGGTTCATTAACTAGATCTTTCATATTCCAAGTTACAAGATAATCAATTCCATAAAAGACCGCGCTTGCTAAAATTAGAGCATCATTGCCTGCTTTTGGTCTAAACACTCCTTCATCCATAAACAAGCCAGCAAGTTCTTCAATTTCTGGAACAACTTCTAATACCTCCATGTCCTGTGTAAGTTTTATGCGGTTTTTAGCATTTTCTTTATTACCGTCAGAAATTTCATCATAAGCGGTCTCAGAAATTACTAGCTTTAATCCCTGCGTAGATTGCACCAACTCCTGCACATCTTTCAAGATTTTATGGGATGAGCTTTTCAGCATTTCCATTTCCTCATTATCTAACTCTCTGGGAGCTGCTTCAGCATATCCTATGATATTGGCATCGAATGCTATTGATATTTTATTCATACTCTATACTTTATATGGGGGCATATTTTAAAAAATTAAGAGTTAAGTAATTAAACTTGCCTTTAATCAAATAAAAATAATACGCTGATGAACTGAAGTAACCAGAATCATCACTATACTCTAACCAAGATAAAAGGCAACCCCAGTGAAGCAAGAAGTTTCCATAAATTAATTATTGGAATTGAATTGTTGGGAAGCTCCTATGGTAAAATGAACTAGCGATGCGTAAAAGTAACTTTCATTTTCTTGACATTGAACGTGGTGATCCTCCTCTAATCCCTATGGACGAGCGGAGGGGCTCGTTTAAAGAAATTCATAGCGAATATCAGCAGGATAAGGCAGCAGTTCAGGCAGAGAGATGCCTAGATTGCGGTATTCCTTACTGTGAATGGGCATGCCCCGTGCATAATTATATCCCCAACTGGCTTGAGCTAGTGGCTAAAGGGCAGATATTCCGCGCCGCAGAACTTTGCCATGAGACCAACAGTTTGCCTGAAGTATGTGGCAGAATTTGTCCTCATGACCGCCTATGCGAAGGTGCCTGCACTCTAAATGATGGCTTTGGAGCTGTCACTATAGGTTCAGTAGAAAAACACATAACTGATACTGCTTTTGCTTTGGGTTGGCGACCTGATTTATCAAAAGTAAAGCCAACTGGTAAGAAAGTTGCCATAATAGGAGCTGGTCCTGCTGGTCTTGCCTGTGCCGACATAATGCTACGTGGCGGCGTCAAAGCAACCGTTTTTGATAAGTATCCTGAGATTGGTGGATTACTTAACTTCGGCATTCCGCCATTTAAACTAGACAAGCAAGTTCTTGATCTACGGCGTAAAATTTTTGAGGAAATGGGTGCAGAGTTTAGGATGAATACTACAATCGGTAAAGACATAATGATGGAAGAATTATTAGCAGAGTATGATGCACTATTCTTGGGCATGGGCACTTACAAATATGTAGATGGTGCTTTACCCGGTATGGACTTGAATAATGTTTACATGGCATTACCTTTTTTGATTGGTAATATCAATAAGGTGCGAGGATATGATGAGGGAACTGAGTTTATTAATATGGAGAATAAGCGGGTGATTGTATTGGGGGGTGGCGATACAGCTATGGATTGTAACCGCACCAGTATTAGACAAGGAGCAAGATCTGTCATTTGCTGTTATCGTCGCAATGAGTCAGATATGGCTGGTTCGCTCAAAGAAGTAAAGAATGCTCGAGAAGAAGGAGTCATTTTTAGATTTAACTTACAACCAACCGAGATATTAGAGAGTGCTGGTGGGATATCAGTCAAGTTCCAATATACGGGAGAAGAAAAACAAGGCAAAGATTCCGAAGAGCAAATTATTGAAGCAGATGCTGTGATACTTGCTTTTGGTTTTCGTCCTAATCCACCAGAATGGTTGAAAGAGCATAAAATATCCATTCACGAGGATGGTCGGGTTAAGGTGAATGACAGCCACCAAACAGACAATCCTAAGATATTTGCAGCAGGAGATATGGTCAGAGGCGCCGATCTGGTTGTAACCGCCATAGCTGATGCCCGCGAAGCAGGACAGCAAATGATTAATTATATTAAATAATAATACAAAATTTGTATTAAAATATTAAGCGTGAAGAAAGATTCCGTAGCCCACATAATAGTAGTTACCTTAGCAGTATGTTTTGTCTGTTCAATTGCTGTATCTATGGCAGCAGTCCTGTTACGCGATCAACAAAACATCAATAGTGAATTAGCAAGAAAACGTAATATTCTAATAGCGGCTAATGTCATTGATCCACAAAAAGTAACTCCAGCTGAAGTAGAAGATATATTCAGTCGCGCTGAAGTTAAATTGGTTGATTTACAGGAAGGAAGTTTCATTGATGAGGCAGATTCTCCCATAGACATTTCCACCTATGACCAAAGGAAAGCTGAGGGTGATCCGCAGTTATCCATGGATCTTAACTCCAAACAGGACATTGCTTCCATCAGCAGACGTGAGAGATATTCATTGATTTACTATATCAATAATGGAGATAAGACCTCTGCTATTTTCCCCATACGCGGCTATGGCTTATGGTCAACATTACGAGGATATTTGGCATTGAGCACTGCTGACTACAATACCATTGTTGGAGTTACATTTTACGAACATGCTGAAACTCCCGGCTTGGGTGGTGAGGTGGATAATGAGGATTGGAAAAATCAGTGGCGTGGTAAAAAATTATTCAGTGATGATGGCAGTTCTACTATTCAGCTAACACGCACTGCCTCTGGTTCTGACAATCAAGTAGATGCTCTTTCAGGAGCAACTCTTACATCTAATGGAGTTAATAACTTGATTAACTTCTGGTTTGGTGAATTGGGATTTGGCGATTTAATTAATAAACTTAAATAAATTTGATAATAAGCAGTATGAAATATATAAAAGATAAATTGACTAGGGATATATTAGAACCAGCTGGCATCAAGATAAATGGCAAAGAGGTCTGGGACCCTCAAATTAAAAACGACAAAATATTCAGCAGAATTGCAAAACAGCAATCCTTAGGTCTTGGCGAGGCATACATGGATGGCTGGTGGGAATGTAATAATTTGGAAGAGTTCTTTTATAGAATACTTTCATCATCAATGAACGACAAAGATAATAATCTAGACGGGCGCCCCAAGGGATTTTTTGAAGGACTGATATATCGTTATATGCCGCTTCTAGTAAACCAGCAGACCTTCAAACGTTCCACAAAAGTTGCCTATGAACATTATGATGTTGGCAATGATGTTTATGACTTAATGCTCGGCAAGGATATGCAATATACTTGTGCTTACTGGCAAGAATCCGAAACCCTTGACGAAGCACAACATAATAAATTAGATCTTATTTGCCGTAAACTTAAACTTAAACCAGGCATGGAAGTTTTAGAATTGGGTGGTGGTTTTGGCGGTTTAGCTCGGTTCATGGCAAAGAACTATGGCTGTTCTGTTACTGTCTATAACATTGCTCGCGAGCAAATTAAACGTGCGCAAGAGTTAACTGCAGGGCTAAAAGTCAAGATCATTGAGTCGGACTATCGTAATGCCATGGGAGTTTATGATCGTGTCGCTGCTATAGGTCTGGCTGAACATGTGGGTTTCAAGCATTACCGGACTCTAATGGAAAAGGCCTATTCATGCTTGAAAGATAAAGGATTATTTATCATTCAGACCAATGGTTCCAATAATACCATGCACCACTATGAGCCGTGGATGGAAAAGTATATTTTTCCCAACAGCATGATCCCCTCAGCTAAACAACTATCTATTGCTAGTGAAGGATTGTTTATGATGGAGGACTGGCATGTGATGAGCGGCAACTACTATAAGACCTTAATGGCTTGGTATGACAATTTTGTCAAAGAGTTCCACAAGATCAAAGATAAATATGATGAAAGATTCTATAGAATGTGGTGTTACTATTTGTTGTTTTCTGCCGCAAGCCATAGAAGTCGTAGTGTTCAGTTATGGCAGCTAGTCTTGTCAAAAAACAATGTGGGCGTCCCCTATGTTTCCGGAAGATAAGAAGAATAATAATATAATACAACTATGAAAACCACAGACGTTCTATTTGATCCAGTATTCAGTAAAAATCCTATAGCATTACAGGTGCTGGGAATATGCTCTGCACTTGCAGTTACTGGCAATTTACGCATTACTTTGGTAATGTGCTTGGCAGTGATTTTAGTAACAGCATTTTCCAACTTTTCCATTTCATTAATTCGCAACTACATTCCTACCAACATACGTATCATCATCCAGATGGTAATTATTGCTTCGCTGGTAATAGTAGTAGATCAAATCCTCAAGGCCTATGCTTATGAAGTGAGTAAGCAACTATCGGTTTTTGTGGGATTAATTATCACCAACTGTATTGTCATGGGGCGGGCTGAAGGTTTTGCCATGCAAAACCCTCCTTTTATTAGCTTTGTTGATGGTATTGGCAATGGTTTAGGTTACAGTGTGTTGTTGATTGCGGTTGCAATATTGCGCGAACTCTTCGGTTCTGGGTCATTACTAAACTTCTCAATACTACCTTTAGTGAAAGATGGTGGCTGGTATGTGCCAAATGGCTTGATGTTGCTCCCTCCAAGTGCCTTCTTCATTATTGGATTTATTATATGGGGATTACGCAGTTGGAAAACCGAACAGGTTGAAGTAAAAGATTTCTCTATAATGCCACATAATGGTATGAATGCAGGTATTTCTAAGGCAGGTTCATAAAGATTATTATGTTTGAAGAATATCTAAGTTTACTCCTCAAGGCAATATTCGTAGAGAATATTGCACTGGCTTTCTTTTTAGGCATGTGCACTTTCATAGCCATTTCCAAGAAAATTTCAGCAGCTATAGGTTTAGGCATTGCTGTTGTTGTAGTGCAAGCAATCACAGTCCCAGCTAATAACTTAATCTTCACCTATCTACTAAATGATGGTGCTTTGGCATGGATGGGTTTTCCATCAGTGAATTTGTCTTTCTTGGGCTACCTCAGCTACATAGGAGTTATAGCCGCCATAGTGCAAATATTAGAAATGTTCCTTGACAGATATGTTCCTGCTCTCTATAATGCCTTAGGAATTTTCTTGCCTTTGATAACAGTTAATTGTGCTATTTTGGGAGGTACTTTGTTTATGGTGGAGAGGGATTATGATTTTGGTGAGAGTGTAATCTATGGAGTTGGTTCAGGAGTTGGTTGGGCTTTGGCAATAGTAGCTTTGGCTGCTATCCGCGAAAAGCTCAAGTATAGCGATATTCCTGCAGGCCTACAAGGTTTAGGTATAACTTTTATGATAGTGGGTCTAATGTCGCTAGGTTTTATGTCATTTTCAGGCATCCAGTTGTAAAAAAATGCAAGAAGTCATATTAGGAGTAATTTTCTTCTCCGTCATAGTTCTAGTTCTCGCGTTCATAATTATTGGTGCTAGATATTTATTAGTCAGTAGTGGCGATGTCAAGATTGGCATTAACAGTGATGATGCAAAGTCACTTGTAACTTCCGCTGGTTCCAAACTTCTGCAAACACTGGCAGCCAATAATATATTTCTTTCTTCCGCCTGTGGTGGCGGTGGCACCTGTGGTCAATGCAAATGCATAGTCCATTCTGGTGGCGGATCTGCTTTGCCCATAGAAGAGGGTGTTTTTAATCTTGCAGAGTTGAGACAGGGCTGGCGTCTTTCTTGCCAGACCCCAGTTAAGCAAGATATGCAAATAGACATTCCCACTGACGTATTTGGTGTGCGTAAATGGGAATGCGAAGTTGTCTCAAATAATAATGTAGCCACTTTCATCAAAGAATTAGTGCTTAAATTGCCTGAAGGTGACGAAGTTGATTTTAAGGCAGGAGGATTTGTGCAAATGGAAGTTCCCCCTTACCAAATGGATTACAAGACCATAGATGTTGCCAGTGAGTTCACTTCGGACTGGGATAGATTCAAGTTTTGGGACTTAAGTGTTAAATCACCAGAAACAGTTATTCGTGCTTACTCCATGGCAAACTATCCACAAGAAAAAGGCATACTCAAGTTTAATATTCGCATAGCAACGCCTCCTCCCGGAACTAACCTTTCTCCGGGCATTGTTTCTTCTTATGTGTTTAACTTGAAACCAGGAGACAAGCTTACAGTATTTGGCCCCTTCGGTGATTTCTTTATCAAAGATACTACAAGCGAGATGGTATATATTGGCGGTGGTGCAGGCATGGCACCTTTAAGATCACATATATTTGATCTGTTTAAGAGCCGCACTACTAATAGAAAGATTAGTTATTGGTATGGTGCTCGTAGCTTAAGAGAACTATTTTATAGTGAAGAGTTTGAAGAATTATCTAAGAATCATGATAATTTTTCATGGAATGTTGCTATGTCTGATCCTTTGCCTGAAGACAATTGGAAAAGTTATACTGGATTTATTCACCAAGTTGTCTATGAGAATTACCTGAAAAATCACCCTGCACCAGAGGATATAGAATATTACCTTTGTGGACCACCCATGATGAATTCGGCAGTGCAACAGATGCTTGATGATTTAGGTGTTGAACCAGAGAATATTGCCTTTGATGATTTTGGGGGATGACTTTGGGGGATGACTTTAATGTATGACTTGGGGAGTAAAATCATTAAACACATAAACACTAGATGATCAAGTCACGCAATTCAGCCCTTGTTCTTATTTTTGCCGTTGCTTGTGTATTACTGATTCCTTTAGCACTAATGCTATTGGTTCCGGCTACCAACCATCAATTATTCTTATACATTAATCATCAAGGGGCAATTCTACCTGATGCTGTATGGGCTAATATAACTTTGCTCGGAGACGGGCTATGGGCTATGGGCTTTATGTCCATAATCATTTTTATTGCTAATTCTAAAGAACCCGCAAATACTCCCCCCCTCTGGGCAAGAACCTTGGCTTGTGCAACTGTGTATGGAGGAATTTGCTTAGGTATTGTGGTGCAACTGCTTAAGCAAAGCTTGGATGTTTATAGACCAAGTAAAGTTTTCTCCGCCACAGATATTAATATCATAGGCGAACCATTATCTTTTCATAGCTTTCCTTCTGGGCATAGTGCGACGATATTTTATATGTTGGCTATCACATTAGCATACCTAGTGCATCACTTTTCTATCAAGTCACTGATGTTAAATCTTAGACAAATTATCTTAGTTAATTTATTAATATTTGCCGCGGCTATTATTGCAATATCTCGCATCACTACAGGGGTGCATTTCCCGGCAGATATTCTGGCTGGTTCACTATTGGGTTGGTTGTTTGGTTGGGCCAGTGTAACTCTTTTATACAATAAGTTAAGGTTCGGATCAATTGTTACTGCTGTGGCACTGGCTTTGATCGGCTTGGCATCCATTCTGCTATTTTTCCATGACTCGCAGTTACCTCAAGTTGAACTATTAACCCTTGGCAGCGGCATAATATTTACACTATTCTCTGCAATCAATTTATATAATCTAGCATTAAGACAAATAAGTAAAGAATAATCTCAGATATTCACCCACATCTATCTGTAAACCTACTAGTTAAAATTATGAAAAACTTACTATTAATTGTGTTGTGTAGTTTATTATTAACCTCCATGCATCTTATGGGGGAAGACCTAGAAAAACAGTTAGAGCCATTCACCTGGAGTTACGACATTACTTATAATACTGGCAAGACAACCTACAAAGGAACTGGTTCCTATGCCTTAGCTAAAATTGATAAGAGTGCGGAGAAAAATAAAAAGAATAAAAAGAAAAGCAAGAGATTAAACTATCCAGAAAATGCCGAATACACTTTTACTGCTTCCATAGAAACAACTAGCAAGACCTTTTCTTCAACTGATACCTCATGGATAATTAGAGACGCTGCCCATTATATAGTGCCTCTACAAAGGACACAAAAATTTGTCATTCTTGGTTTTCCGCGTAAAAAGAATTATCCCCTGACACCACCAACCGAAGGTGGCTATTACGATGAAATATCAGTGGTCCTCTTCCTCCAGAATCAAATCAAGCAGTATGCTAAGGGTAAAAGTAAAACCAAGGCATGGAAGGTATGGTTAGCAGACCGCAATAAAGAGGAGTCCTATAGATTGATAGAGGATCAAATCATAACAACTTCATTGGGGCAACTAGATTGCTATGTTCTCATGAAAGAAGACAAGAATAACAAAAGGAACTTTAAGGTATGGCTGACAAAAGATGATCTATACATTGCTAAGGTAGAACAGACCGATAGGAAAAGAAAAACTTTAATGGAAATCAACTCTAATGTGTTATAATGTGGTTATGAGATTACCTTTTCATTATATAAACACTATGAAACTGCCTGTGATTTTAGCGGCAGTTTTTACCTTTACTTCTTTTCCAATTATGGCAAACGACGATACAATTAAAATTGAACCAACTCCAAAGAACAAGGTCTATGCTATTCAGCGTAGCACTGATGAATGGAAGAAGATGCTAACTAGCTTTGAATATAACATCCTCATAGATAAGGGGACAGAACATGCCTTTAGTGGTGCACTGGACAAAGAGAAGAGGAAGGGCATCTATTACTCACGAGCTACAGGGCAACCTCTATTCAGCTCCGACCACAAATATGACTCAAGAACTGGCTGGCCTAGTTTTTGGCGTCCCATAGAAGGAGAAGCCATTGACTATTATTCAGATAATGGCCTATTCTATGTTAGAACTGAGGTAACTGATAGTTCCAGTGGAGCTCATCTTGGACATGTTTTCAAAGATGGTCCCAATCCAACAAGACTTAGGTACTGTGTTAATTCCGCCTCATTAATATTTGTTGCGAAAGGTGAAGAACCCCCACAGATAGTTAAGGATTATGCGGAAGAATACGGGGCATCATCGCCAATTCCTAAAAAATCCTAAACAGCCGACCGCAATCAGACCGCAATCAGACCGCAATCAGGCCGCAATCAGACCGCAATCAGGCCGCAATCAGACCGCAATCAGACCGCAATCAGACCGCAATATAGTCAGCTACTATTATAAATAATTAGCTAAAGCTACTATTATAAATAATTAGCTAAAACTACTATTATAAATAATTAGCTAAAGCTAATATATAGCGGTGCCGGCAACTTCGCCATTAAGGACATCACTAATGACATTACGAGTTGTCCCATTGACAACCACAATCCGCTTAACTCCCTGATCTAAAGCATCTCTCATTGATAGAATTTTGGGGATCATACCATCAGTTACTATTCCCTGTTCTATGAGTCCATCTATTTGGTCGCGAGATATCTGATTAATCACTTCCGAGTCAGCATCCAACACACCATCTTGGTCGGTCATATAGAATAGATAGTTGGCTTTATAACTGACAGCTATTGCAGCGGCAGCCCAGTCGGCATTGACATTATACTCCAGTCCATTGACTAGATCATGGGCAACAGGAGCCATAACTGCAATTTGTCCATTCAGTCCAAGGATGGGCTTGCTATCAACCGCTTTGCCGACTCTGCCAAGTTTTACTCTTTTTGCGTCATTCCCCTCACTATACTCCCCACTATTCAAGTCATTATCAAGCGGAGCACTAAATAGGACTTGTGTTTGCTTGCCATAAATAACTTCACCGCCTTTCTTTTTAATGGCCTCAGCAAGTTCGCTATTGACTTCATCACATAAGACCCTTGCTACTATTTCCATGGTTGCATCGTCTGTAACTCTTTGTCCTTGATGAAACTTCGGACTAATACCAGCATCCTTTAGTGCTTGGTTGATTCTCATACCCCCACCATGGACTAAGATGACTTGGGCACCCAACTTTTGTAAAGCAACTGCCTGCCGACTTATATCATCCAAGCAATCTGCATCATCAATATTTTTGCCACTCAGCTTTATCACCAAGGTGGCATTCTCTAGTTTCATGTTATTTTATTGAGATTGAGATTGAGATTGTGTTTGCGTTTGTGTTTGTGTTTGCGTTTGCGTTTGCGTTTGCGTTTGCGATTAAAGTTTGCTTGCTTCTAAATTTGTCAGATCAAGTTGCGGAGCCGCTGCTGATAGTTGGATGATAAAACTATCTATGATGCGATTCAGTGCTGCATTATTATCAGCTTCAAAACGTAATACTAAGACCGGGCTGGTGTTTGAGGCACGCACCAATCCCCAGCCATCTGCATATTCAGCACGCACACCGTCAATTTCAATAACTTCCTGTGCTGCAAACTTGTCTTTGTTTTCCCGTATTTTGTCAATCACTACAAACTTTTCCTTCTCGGTGGTGTGCAAGTTAATCTCAGGAGTGGAGATTCTATCAGGATAGGCAGACAGCAGACCACTTAGATCACTCTGCTTTTTATCCATTATGTTGAGCAATTTTACTCCTGCCAGCAGGGCATCGTCACTCTTAGGCCAGTTCTCGGCAAAGAAAATATGCCCACTCATTTCACCAGCGAGCAATGCTCCCGTCTCTTGCATTTTGCGTTTTATAAGAGAGTGCCCAGTATTCCACATAACCGGCTCTCCGCCATTTTCCTTGATGACCTTTGCCAATAATGAAGAACACTTCACATCATAAATAATTGGTGTCCCTGGATGACGGCTTAGTAGATCTTCTACTAGGAGCATTAAGAAGCGATCAGGAAAGGTAATCTCTCCTTGATTGGTTATGAGCCCCAAACGATCACCATCACCATCAAAAGCTAAACCAGCATCAGCATTAAGTTCACGCACCTTGGCTTGTATCTCCACTAAATTCTTAGGGTTACCTGGATCTGGATGGTGATTAGGGAAATTGCCATCTACTTCGCAGTAAAGTTCAGTCACCTTACAACCAAGGTTGCGATAGAGTTGCGGGGCACACATCCCAGTAACACCATTACCGCTATCAACTACTATATGATACTCGCGGCTAAGTTTAATCCCAGCAGTCAATGCCTCTAGATAGATAGGCAGGAAATCTTCTTGACGCATTTTGCCGACTATTGTATCAGTTGGGAAGTTTTCATTAACTATATTATGATAGAGTTGTTCTATGCCATCCAATGCAACTGACTCCGTATCTAACAACATTTTGCAGCCATTATAATTTTTTGGATTATGACTACCGGTTATCATTATTCCCGCATCTGCTTGTAATTTGCTTACTGCAAAATATAGGCAAGGTGTGGGCACCATGCCTATGTCTATGACATCAATAGCGGATGCGACCAAACCATCAATCAAGCCCTTGCTTAAAGATGGGGAAGATAACCTACCGTCACGTCCAATAATAATGCTTGATAGACCCTTTTTATGCATTTCTTGAGCATAGGACTTACCGAGTAGAGTAAATAATTCTGGTGTTAGTTGTTCATCTAGGATGCCGCGTATGTCATAGGCACGAAATACATCTTTAGGTATTTGTTGCTGCTTGTTCATTAAGTTAAGTAGGTTAAGTGTTATGTTAGTTGATTATAAGATTTACGAGTTGTATTAATAAACTCTCGCCAAGGCAAAGGTTGATTGCCCAACAGTATATTCTCTTTGGCTATGACGGTTACCAGTTTGATATACTGGAAGAGGGCGACATAACCCTGCCACAATGTATTGCTTGGATGATACATATGCGGTGGTTCACCCATTACAGAGTTTAGTTCTACCACTTTAAAATTTTTCCCCGCCTGCAAATCCTTTTCACTAAATGCCAAGATATCATAGCGGCCTATGAAGAATCCAGGATAGCCCTTGCTCAGA
>VSKW01013128.1_pt1 | contig 13460 bp, 11 predicted proteins | sample 4798611 | NCBI WGS metagenome assembly VSKW01 (sample SAMN12179536, study PRJNA552185) | sponge metagenome | biome: deep-sea hydrothermal plumes; feature: spots directly above weak diffusing fluid; material: sea water; isolation source: sponge from the Crane site of a hydrothermal vent ...
ACTGTCAGGAATTGCCAACCCTTCTGTGTTTGAAAAAAGTGTAGTAAAACAAAATTTTTTAATACAAAAACATTTTATGTACAAAGACCACTTTCTTTATACAGAAAAGGAGGTTAACTCTGTGCTTGCTTATTGCCTAGATCACGGTATTAACCAAGTGCTCTGTACCGAAAAAGACTGGCATAAGTTAAAAGAATTTTTAAAATGGAAAGATTTTTTATTTTATATAAAATTAGAAGTCCAATTTGTAAACAATGAAGATTTATTTTTAAGCAAAGTTAACGGGTTATGAAAAGTTATTTTTTATTTTTTATTTTTTTATATATAAACTTACCTGGAGTTTGCAAGGCAAAGAGTAAAAATTTTTTTTACAAAGAAAAATATGTTTATAGTGTAAAATATTTTAATATCAGCGTGGGCGAAATCCACCTTAATATTACTAAAAAAAGCAAAAAAGAAATTCGCTTTAACATGAGACTGGGTACAAAAAAACAACTAGCTTGGATCTACAGCCTAAACCAATCTCTTTTTGCCGTAATTAGCAGCCAATTTTTACAACTTAGGGAATGGAAAAATACCAAAGTAGTAAAGAAAAAAAGCACTTACGAGCATATACGATTGCTGCCACCTACAAGATTTTTTAAAAAAACACAGCTAGTTAATTTTAATAAAAAAAAAGTAGCCATTAATAAAAAATTGTTGTCCTTGAAGGCCAGCAAAAGCGTTCACAGTTTATGGACAGCCCCCTGGTATATTGCCGCCAAACCTTGGAAAAAGAAAAAAACCGAAAGCATATACCTTTTATATAAAAAAAAAATAGTTGCAGCTAAAATTAAGGCATTAAGCGTAAAAGAAGTTTTAGTTATAAATAAAAAAATAAAAGTACAAAAATTTTCTGTTTATTCAGACAAAGAAAAAGCAATATCTTTAAAGGTATGGGTTGGCCGATATAAAAAAAATAATATAGTTAGTAGATTTAGCTTTAAGTTAAAGCGCGGGCATTTACAGGCAAAATTAAAATCTTATAAAAAAGAGCAATTATAATGCAGGCGTGTATAACTAGTTACATTCAATTTTTAAAACAGGGAAAAGTTATTGCTTTTCCCACAGATACTGTTTGGGGGTTAAGCGTCGATGCCTGTAACACGCAGGCTGTGGACAACTTAGTTCGTATAAAAAACAGACCTGCAGATAAAAGGTTTAGCGTACTAATTCCCTCTGTAAAAAGCCTTAGTGAACATGCTACTTTGTCGAACTTTGAAAAAAATGTAGTTAAAGAAGTTTGGCCAGGTTCGTTTAGCATAGTATGCAAGGCTAAAAATTTTGGTTGGGCTAGTCGATTAGGTTCTTTAGATGGCACTGTTGCTTTTCGCTGTATTAATAATGACTTTGTTGAAAAATTATTAAATCAATGGGAGGGTGTGCTGATTACCACAAGCGCTAATGTTAGTGGGTCTTCAATTTGTAATGAAGCAAGCAGCATAAGAAAATTAAATGCAGACATTAAAATTTGTTCGCATTTTAATAATTTTTTGCAAAAACTACATATTCCAAGTACTGTGATTAAAGTGAAAGAGGATAAAATTAAAGTTTTAAGAAAATCTTATCAATATAAATTACTCGCTAATATTGCTTTTCAAAACCAGTGGGTTTTAGAGGCTTAGTAAAATGAAAATTTTCTCTAATTATGACAATATAGATTTTACCTCTTGTGTAGTAAGTGTTGGTAATTTTGATGGCGTCCACATTGCGCACCAAGCGTTATTAAAAACTTTATTAAACAGACAAAAACAGTATAAAGTTCCCAGCGTAGTTATAAGCTTTGACCCTCACCCTGTAAATTTTTTTACAAAAAAAGAAGTCCGTTTATTCTCAACGCAAGATTTAGCCAAGCAGTTAAAAAAATTAGGCATCGATTATTTAATTCTGTTAAAATTTGATCAGCTATTAGCTTCTTTAAGCGCAAAAGATTTTTTAAACATAAAACTACTACCTCTTAGACCAAAGGCTATAGTAGTTGGTGAAGATTTTTGTTTTGGCCACAAAGCCTTGGGAACAACCTCCACATTAAAAACTTGGTGTTTGTCTAGGGGTATTGAGTTAGAGATTTTTTCTGATGTTTATTGGGATGGCAGCAAAGTTTCTAGCTCAAGATTGCGCGCTTGTTATAAGGCAAAGCAATGGAAAGAGTTAGAGGCATTATTAGGTCGCCCTATGCCTAAATAGAAAGAGGTAAAATAGGCCTTAGTCTGGGGAAAGTTACTTTAGTTTTTATCTTGTACCTCCGTTTATATAACAGAGGTACTTATGTCATCTAATAAAAACATAGCATTACAATTAGGCGAGGAAATTAGCTCGGATAATAATGCCAAACAAGGTAGTTTAAAAACTACTAAGCCTCAGGGTTTTAGGTTTGAAAACTTGGTGGGGCTAGGTATTCTTTCTGGCTTTATTAAAAAAAAGCCAAAAGCTCTTGAACAAATAAAACTTTTTTTAAAAAAATACCATAACATTAATTTTGTTAAACTTACCGCTTTTGCTATTAAACCAGAGTTAATAAAACTTATTCCCGAAGCTACTTATATTAAATACCAAGTGGTACCTGTGGAAAAAATAGGAAGTATGTTAGTGGTAGCCGCTGTGGATTTATTACCAGAGAAAATAAAATCTTCGATAGCATACACATCAGGGATGAAGGTAAGTATAATTTTATGCGAAGGGGCAGAGCTTACTTCTTATGGGCAAAAGTTATACGGATCGACCATTGTTAACAAATCTTCTACAGCCACATTAGAAGCAGAGGGAAAGAGTTTGGCTTTAGACAATGCCGAATCTATAGAGCTGGACTTAAAAGTAGATAGTAACGCTAGCGAAAGTGCGGTTATTAAATTTATTAGTGACATAATACAAGTAGCAATCATGGAAAATGTTTCAGATATTCATTTCGAAGTATATGAAAAAATTTTTAGAGTTCGTTACCGCAAAGATGGAGTGCTTTTAGAGAAAGTACGGCCACCTAAAAGTATTGCTTTGGCTGCGGTAAGCAGGCTTAAAATTATTTCTGGTATGGATATTTCTGAAAAGCGAAAACCGCAAGATGGTCGTCTAAAAGCAAAAAGTGAAAATGGCAAAGTGGTGGATTTTAGGGTTAGTGCATTGCCTACGCTTTTTGGTGAAAAAATTGTGTTGCGTTTATTAGACAAAACTAATTTGCAAGTAGATATGACTAAATTGGGGTTCATTCCAAGCCAGTTAGAACAATTTCAAAAGGCTGTTGCAAAGCCACAAGGGATTGTTTTGGTAACAGGTCCCACAGGAAGTGGTAAAACTACAACGCTATACTCTGCTGTGCAGACCTTAAACACAGAAGAAAAAAATATTTCCACAGCGGAAAACCCAGTGGAATTTAATTTTGAAGGAATTAATCAGGTACAGGTTAACCCAGCCATTGGGTTTAATTTTTCTGATGCACTAAGGGCTTTTTTAAGACAAGATCCAGAAATTATTATGATAGGGGAGATTCGTGATTTAGAAACAGCAGAAATTGCTTATAAAGCTTCTTCCACAGGACATTTAGTTTTGTCCACCTTGCACACTAACGATGCCCCTTCTTCGGTTAGCAGATTGTTAGACATGGGTATTCCTGGTTATATCGTTGCAGATTCTACTTCTGTAATTGTTGCCCAAAGGTTAGTAAGAACTAACTGCAAATTTTGCTTAGTTGCGGAAGAAGTTAATGAGCAAGTGCTATTAAGCGTTGGCGTAAAAGAAAAAAATTTAAATCAATTTAAAAATTTAAAAAAAGGCAGAGGTTGTGTTCGCTGTAATCAAACGGGTTTTTCAGGAAGAAGTGCCGTTTTTGAAGTTTTAGAATTTACCAGTGTTTTAAAAAAAGCTTTAATTGAAGGGGTTAAAGGGGATGCATTTAAAAAAATAGCTTTAGCAGAGGGTTTTATAAGTCTTAGGCAACATGCTTTAGAAAAGCTAGCTAAGGGAATTACTACGGTGAGGGAAGTGCTTAGAGTTACTATTGGGGATGACGAGGAGAGTATGTAGTGGGTACAGAATTAGCTTTAAAAGATTTATTGTTAAAAGTATTAGAAACAGGTGCTTCGGATTTGCATTTATCTGCAGGAGAAAAGCCGAGCGTTCGCATAGAAGGTCAAATCTCTTCTTTAGGCCAAATGCCTGTTTTGAGTTCTGATGAAATTAGAGCTTTATGTTACTCACTATTGTCAGAAAAGCAGCAAGCTCTTTTTGAAGAAAACAAAAATTTAGATTTTAGTTTTGGTGTTAAAAACTTGGCTCGCTTTCGTGTTAATCTTTTTTTTCAAAAAGCTCAGGTGGGAGCAGTGATGAGGACAATTCCTCATGTTATTCCTGATCAAAGTTTGTTAGGCTTACCACTGTCTATAAATAGTTTGGTGAACATACCTAGCGGATTAGTTTTAATATCTGGCCCCACGGGAAGTGGAAAAAGCACTACCATTGCTACTTTAATTGATAAAATTAATAAAGAACAGGCAAAGCATATTGTTACGGTAGAAGACCCCATTGAGTTTTACCATTTTTCTCAACAAAGCATTGTCACTCAAAGAGAGGTGGGTTCGGATGTTGATGATTTTTCTTCTGCCTTAAAATATGCTTTAAGACAAGACCCCGATGTATGCTTAATTGGAGAGTTAAGAGATTTAGAAACTGTAGAAATGGGGCTAAGACTTGCGGAAACTGGACATTTAGTATTTTCCACTATTCATGCAGGTAGTGCTGTAGATAGCCTTATTAGACTTATTGATTCTTTTCCGAGTAATGCACAAAATAAAGTGCGCACACAGCTAAGTTTTGTTTTAAAGGCTGTAGTTAATCAGCAGCTGGTTATAGATGTTTCGGGAAAAAATACAATGGCCACAGAAATGTTATTTATGAACGATGGTATTAAAAATTTGCTTCGAGAAAATAAGTTACATCAAATTTACTCTTTAATGCAGTTGGGCCAGACAGAAACCAAAATGCATACTATGAATCAGTCACTATTGCGCTTAGTTCAAAGAGGAAAATTAGACATGCAACGAGCGCTATACTACTCCCCTAATAAAAAAGAATTACAAAGTTTATTATTAAAAGCTGTGGCTTAAGGCGTGTGCTGTATAAAGCTATATAACAAGGAAGTAAAAGTATGAACTTCAATCAAGGTAGAAAAAACTCAGCAAAGACGAACTTTGTGCAAAGCAAAGAGCGGGGCAAAAACAAAAAAGGGTTAAACTTTAATATAGGTTTAGACATAAAGCCCAAAGATTTGCAAATTATTGTTCGTCAGTTATCTATTTTAATTGATGCGGGAGTTCCCTTATCAGAAGGTTTAGGAACGCTTTCTCGCTCTGGGCGTAGCCAAGATTTATCCGATATAATTAAAAAAGTAAAATTGTCTATTGATAGAGGAAAAACTTTTTCAGCATCTTTGGCAGAGCACCCAAAAGTTTTTGATTCTATTTTTGTAAATTTGATAAAGGCTGGTGAAGAAGGTGGAGTTTTAGCTAAAGTTCTACGCAACCACGCAGTGTTTTTAGAAAAATCTCTTAAAATGCAGTCTGCGGTAAAGGGGGCAATGGTATATCCTATTGCCATTTTGTGTGTAGCCGGAATAGCTATTACGGCTATTTTAATTTTTGTGATTCCCACCTTTGCTAGTATGTTTGCTGGTATGGGGAAAGATTTGCCAGCCCTTACTCAGATGGTATTAGATTTTAGTGGGCTTATACGCACAAAAGGACATCTGCTTATTTTGGGGATGGTTGCCATTGGTATAATGATAAAAAGCTTAATGAATAACCAGTCATCTAAAAAACAAATAGATGCGATTGTTTTAGAGATACCTGTTTTAGGAAATTTTTTAACCAAGGCTATTGTTGCTAAAAGTTTTCGTATATTGTCGGTTTTATTAGAGGCAGGTGTGGATATTCTTAGAGGGTTAGAGATAGCTTCAAGCCTAGTAAACAATAGTATAATTAAAAAAATTTTTACAGATGCCCAAAAAAACATTACAGCCGGAAAGCCGCTTTATTCTGCATTTGAAAACAGCCCTTATTTAGACATTATGGTAGTAGACATGATGAAAACCGGTGAAGGTACAGGCCGGCTAGATTATATGTTAGGAAAGATTTGTGATTTTTATGATGACGAATTAGAAATTGCATCCGAAACAATGTTAAAAATGATTGAACCAATTTTGCTAGTTGTGCTGGGTGGAATTGTAGGTTTCTTGGTAGTGGCTATGTATCTGCCGATTTTTGGTATGGCAGGGGGAGCTGGGTAAATATTATGAAGCTTGTGTCGTCAGAGATCACATTTAAAAACCGCCACTTAAATTTACAAAATTTATCTACTACATCGTTATTTATTTTAGATATCGTTATTTTTCTTTCTTTGCAGTTTTATCGTTTTGTTCACCCTCTTTATTTAAATGAGAGTGCCAATGCATTGATTTATTACAGTTTAATTGGTTCGGCCACACTGCACTTGCTTTACTTGTTTTTAGAAAAAAAATCATTTTTTCCAGTTTTGCTGGTAGGAAAGTTTTTAGCTATATTTTTATGTTTTTATAGCGGACTATTGCCAAATAGCATTTTTTTAGTATCAGCAAGTTTATATATTTCTTGTGTGGGAATATTATATGGCTTTTCTTCTGCCGTATTATTTGGAACTTTGGTTTCTTTTCTGTTAGGAGCAAACATTGCGCTAAAAAATATTGCAGAGCCCGCTGTGCTGTGGGGACAATTTGTATTTAGCCATATTTTATTTTTTGTAACTGCTTATTTATCTCCTTTTGTTATTAAAAAAATTCAAAAAACTCAAGAAAAATTAGAAAAAAGAACAAAAGATGTTTTAGCATTAAAAAATTTAAACGAGCTAATAGTTGATAATATTCAAGCAGGCCTGCTAACTATTAATTCCGCTTTGGTTATTCAAGCAGCTAATAAACAGGCTAAAAAACTTTTAAATTGCCAGTCCTTAGAAGCTCGCGACCTATTGGCATTTTTTCCAGAGATTACACGCAAAATAAATTTGCTTTTTGTTACGCCACCTTTGGGTAAAAAAATGTTTTCTTGTGTTTTTGAAGAAAAGCATAATGAAAGGAGTTTTGAAGTTTTAATTTCAACTATGGCTGACGACCTTCTTAAAACCAAAATATACACTTTGTTGATACAGGACATAACAGAAAAAAAACAAAAAGAGGTGTTAGATCGCCAAAAAGAAAAGTTAGCAATAGTTGGTAGTTTGGCAGCGAGTATTGCGCATGAAATTCGTAACCCTTTAGCCGGAATTAGTGGCAGCGTACAAATGCTGCAGGTCTCTAAAAATTTAGAATCTACCGAGTCTAAAGAATTATTTTCCATTATTTCTAAAGAGGTTGGACGATTAAATAATTTAATCACAGAGTTTTTAGATTATAGCGTAGAAAAACCCTTAGTAGTTTCTTCTATTAATGTATCAGAGCTCATTAAAGAAATTTTACAACTATTAACTTTTGATAAAAATTATAGTTCTAAAATTGAACAAAAGCTAAGTTTGTCGTCCTCTATATTTATAGAAGGTGATGTGCAAAGGATTAAGCAGTCTTTGCTAAACTTTTTTATTAATGCTTATCAGGCTATGCAAGAAACAGCTAACCCGCGGTTATCTGTAAAAACATATTTTGAAAATTCTTATGCAGTTATAGATATTGAAGATAATGGTTGTGGCATGCAAGAAAAGGATCGGCTAAAAATTTTCGAACCCTTCTTTACTAAAAAACCTAATGGAACAGGCCTGGGGCTAGCTACAAGCTATAATATTTTGCGACAACATAATTGTGATGTACTTGTAGAAACAGAAGTAAATAAAGGAACACGCTTTAGTTTAAAATTTCCAATATTTAAATATTCATCACCTCAACACGAGCGTATGAAGGTAGCATAATTGTAAAAAACTAAGCAATGGAGAGCGAAGGTATGAAAAAAAGAAAAATTTTAGTTGTAGATGACGAATCTTCCATAAGAGATTTTTTAAACATTATGCTAACTAAAGAGGGCTATGATGTTGTTTGTGCAGAAGATGGTGCGCAAGCTCTATCGGTGTATAGAAAGCAATCTTTTGATATGGTAATTTCTGATTTACAAATGCCTAACATGACGGGGTTAGAATTATTAAAGCAATTGGTTAAAGAAAATAGTTCTGTGTTATTTATGGTAATTACCGCTTTTGGAAGTATGGAAACGGCTATTGAGGCTATGAAGCTTGGAGCCTACGATTATTTAACCAAGCCTTTTAATATTGAAGAGGTTCAGATAAATTTAAAAAAAGCCTTTAGTGCGAAAGATTTAGAAGTAGAAAATCGTTTTTTAAGAAGGGAAGTTCAGCAAGAGTATAGTTTTGATAATTGCATTGGTGACTCAGAGCCTATGCATCAGGTTTTTGACTTAATAAAAAAAGTATCTCCTTCGCAATCTAATATTTTAATTATAGGAGAAAGTGGAACAGGTAAAGAGGTAGTTGCTAGAGCAATTCACAACAATAGCCTTGTTAGTAGGGCCGCATTTGTTCCTGTAAACTGCGGAGCTATCCCTTCAGAGTTAATAGAGTCAGAGTTTTTTGGTCATAGAAAAGGCGCTTTTACAGGTGCAGTTTCTGATAAAGAGGGGTTGTTTGAGGCAGCCTCTGGAGGAACGCTGTTTTTAGATGAGGTGGGCGAATTACCCCTAGAAATGCAGGCGAAATTATTAAGAGTGCTGCAAGAAAAAGAAATTCGCAAAGTAGGGTCTACAGAAAATATAAAGGTAGATGTCAGAATTTTATCTGCTACGAATAGAGATTTGCTAGAAATGGTAAAGACAGGAGCTTTTCGTGAAGATTTATTTTATAGAATTAATGTGATTGAAGTATCGCTTCCTCCTCTGCGTAGCCGAGGTGATGATGTTATTTTATTGGCAAACTATGCGTTAAAAAAGTTTGCAAAGAAATTTGATAAGTCAGTGTCACAGCTAAGTGCCGAGGCAGCGGAAAAATTAAAAAAGTACCGCTATCCGGGAAATGTAAGAGAATTAGAAAATATTATTGAACGCATTATTGCAATAGAATCAGAGCCCATTATTTTGCCAGAGCACTTACCACCTTTATTATTAGAATTAAGCCAACCAGAGCAACTAAACGTTTTAAAAAATTTCCAATTTACTAGTAAAGGAATTTTTTTAGATAAAGTTTTAGATGAACTAGAAAAGGAACTTTTAGTTAAAGCATTACATTTGTCTAATGGAGTAAAAAAAGTAGCGGCCAAGCTATTAAACATTACCTTTCGCTCGATGCGCTATAGATTAGAGAAGCATCTTTTAGAAAAAGACGAAAAAGACGAAAAAGAATTAGGCACTGCTAGCTAATAAAAAGTAATTACCAGTGAGGGCATTATCTTTATTAGAGGTTGGCCAGTTATTAAAAAAACTTAACTCACTAAAAGGCTCTAGAGTTCAAAATCTTTCTTATCAAGGCAACCAACTTTTGTTAGAGCTATGGAGTTCGGCCTTAAAAAAACAATACCTTTTTTTTGACATTAACAAGATTAGTCCACTGTGTTTTGATTTTGCTGATAAACCAAGGCTGGACAGCAATGTGTTTAAAAGCCCTGTGGGATTATTTTGCAAGAGTCATTTAAAAGGAAAAAAATTAAGTGCTATTGCTATGCCTTTTAGTTCTAGGCGTATTTTGCAATTTAATTTTGAATCTTTTTTGTTAGAGTTTTGCATGATTCCCCATTTTGCAAATATAGAAGTTAGCTATGACGATAAATCTTTGTGTTGGTACAAAGTAAAGAAAGAAGGCGAAGATAGTTGCTCGACAGATATAACAAGCTCTAGAGGTCTGTTGAATATAAAAAAAGAGTGGTTAGATAGTCGGCAGGTGCAGCGTGACAGCAAAGAAAAGAGTAAAAATAAACAAAATGCATTGATCCATTTTTTTTCTAATAAAACAAAGCGAACTCAGCGCGCCTTGCTAAAAAATGAAAAAGACATTGAAGGTAGATTAAGAGCTGGGGCTATGGCCAAAGAAATAGCCTTTAAGCTTCGCACCACTAGCAGTTTAACAAATTTAAGCAGCGATCAAATTATCCATATTAAAGAAAAGCAATCTTGGGCATGGAATATGGACGATCAATTTAGTAAATATAAAAAAATAACACACAAATTAAAGCAAACGCAAAAGCGACAAAAAGATTTACAAAAAGATTTAGATACTTTAGTCACTTTAATAGAAACGCCTTTTTTAAAAAATTTAAATATAGTCATCGATATTTCGTTACTTAAAAAGTGTAAGGTCGAAAAAATCCCTCAACTATTATTAGGGGGAGAGCCTTCTTATGAGCTTGCTTTTAAAAAAGGAGTTTTTAAAAAGTTTATACCAGCGCAGGGGCAAAAACCTTCTTTGGAAAAAACCGTTTTATTTCCAGGTGTAGCGAAACGAAGTTTGTTGCTAGATTCGGGGGTTGCCGTAGTTGCGGGTAAAAATGCAAAAGCCAATGTGGACTTATTAAGACAGGCTAGACCATGGCATATATGGGTTCATTTAAGGGATTATCCTTCTAGCCATGCTATTATTTTAACCACAAAGGCTCAAAAAATCACAGATAAAGAAATTATAATGGTCGGGAGATGGCTTGCAGAGTTTAGCTTAAAAAAGGGTCATTTGGCTGAAATTAAATTAGATGCAATGTATACGCAATGCCGTTTTGTAAAAAGCATTAAGGGCGACTCTTTAGGCAGAGTGTCATATAAAAATGAAAAAACTATTTTACTTTGATATTGTTCGAATATTGTGAGATTTTTCCTTCACCCTTTTAGAAGGAGGGTGATTTTACACAATAAAGCAAAGGAGTTTTTTTATGTTAGAGGTGAAAGGCTTAAATAAAAAATACGGCTCTGTTCATGCGGTTAAAGATTTATCTTTTAAATTAGAAAAAGGAGAGCGATTAGGCTTTTTAGGGTCTAATGGAGCTGGAAAAACCACAACCATGCAAATTATTGCAGGGGCATTGGCGCCGAGCTCTGGCGTGGTAACTGTGGGAGGCTATGATGTTTTTGAAAACCCACAAGAAGTAAAAAAGCAAATAGGCTACTTGCCCGAAATTCCTCCCGTGTATGAAGATATGCGTGTTTTGGATTACTTAAAATATGTTGCGCAGTTAAAGGGAATTACAAAAGCCAGCCTAGCTTTAGAGACCGAAGAAGTTATTGGAAAAACACACTTAGAGTCTGTTGCTGGCCGCTATATTCAACATTTATCAAAAGGATTTCGACAAAGGGTGGGCTTGGCTCAAGCTTTATTGGGCAACCCCCCGTTGTTAATTTTAGACGAGCCTACGGTAGGCTTAGACCCTCAGCAAATTATAGAAATCCGCGAATTGATTCAAAACTTAAAGGGGCATAGTGTTTTATTGTCTTCTCATATTTTAAGTGAAGTTCAAAATATTTGTACTAAAGCAATTATCATTAAAGAGGGGCAAATTGTTTTAGAAGATAACATTCAAGATTTAATTCATAAAGGTAGTTCTAGCGTTGTGTCTTTGCGTTTGTCGGGATTTACTGCACAAATAGAAACACAACTATTAAATTTACCTTATGTAAATCACTGTTCGCACAAAAATAATAAAACCGAAGTTCATTTAAAAAATGCTAGTAACGAGTTGTTAATAGAGCTTTCTAAATTTTTGGTTAACTCGAAAGTAGGGCTTATCGAACAAAGTTTGCAAGACTTAAAGTTAGAAAATATTTTTATAGAATTAACAAAGTAGGAGAAGAAAATGAAAAAAATTTTAGTTATAGCTAAAAAAGATTTTAAGTCTTTGGTTTGCTCTGCCCCTATGTGGATAATAGTCACTTTATGCTCGGCTATATGGAGTTATTTATATTTAAGAGAGCTAAGTACTTTTGTGCAGCGAAGTGCTTTTACAAGTGGAGGACCTATGGGAGGTGCGGGCTCTTTAAATATTTATTACGAAGTGTTTGCAAAGCACATCTCGTTATCTAATATAATTTTTTTATTTTTAATTCCTGCAATAACTATGAAATTGTTATCGGAAGAAAGAAAGCAGAAAACTTATAATTTACTTTTAACAGTTCCTGTTAGCTCGCTAGCTATTGCTGTCGGTAAGTTTTTAGCAGGCTTTGGGGCGGCTTTAGTTTTGGTTTTTGTTTCTGCATTATACCCTTTGGGAACAGGTTTGGTTGCCGACTTTAGTTATTCTATTTTGTTTTCCGCTTACTTAGGATTATCTCTTATTGTGGGCGCCTATGTAGCGGTGGGTTTACTGGCCTCTTCATTAACACAGTCACCATTGTTGAGTGTAATGATGGGGGTAATTTTAAATTTAAGCATCCTAATTGTTTTAGGTCAGGCCGACTTTTTATCTAACTACCCCGTGCTGCAGTCTATGGTAGAGTATTTATCTATCGGAAACCACTTTATCACATTTATGAAGGGTTTATTACAAATTAAGGCGATAGTATATTTTTTAAGCTTCATTAGTTTTTTTATTTTTTTAACAAACAGGGTGATTGAATCATCTCGCTGGAGGTAGTTATGAGTCGCTTAGGAAAAGTATTACTTATTGTCGCTGGTTTATCTGTTTTATTGTTAGCTATTACTCGCTTTATCTTGGGAGGTTGGCTAAATTTTATGTTTTTCCCCTTGGGTATTTTTTTAGTTAGTTCTACCGTTGGTTTTTTGGTAGATGTAAAATTTTATTTTGAATTTTTAACAACGAAAACCACAAAAAACGGACTTAATATGTTCAGTGCTGTTTTGCTGTTCTTTGTTAGTTTGTCTTTTGTAAATTACCTGGCGGTACAATACTCAACATCGTGGGATTTAACTCAAGGAAAAATTAACTCTGTTTCAAAAGAAACAGTGGCTGTATTAAATTCTTTAAAAAAGCCTATTCGATTTAAAATTTTTTATCGAGGAGAAAAAGACAAGCCTAGTAAGGTAGAAATTATTAATCAATTAAATATGTATAAGCAGGCGAGCACAAACATTTCCGTTGAATCTATCGATGCTTATGTAGATAATATTTCGGCCAAAGAATATTTAAAAGACATTGCACAAATGAAGACGGCAGTAGTGTTTGCAGAATATTTAAAAAAGAAAGTAAAAATAAAAGCTCCCTTAGATGAAGAAAAAATCACGAAAGCTATTGTAAAATTAACGCGTAATAAAACATCTACCATCTACTTTATTACTGGTCATAGCGAGCGATCTTTGTCAGGAACAGGCTTAAACGGTCTTAGTAATTTTAAATTAGCTTTAGAAGACTTTTCCTTTAAAGCAAAAGAATTAAACTTAATAAAAAGTTTAGCCATTCCCGATGACGCCGATGCCATAGCCATTATAGGTTCTCGAGGAGCATTTTTAGCTCAAGAGCTAGACTTGTTATTAGG
>VSKW01026150.1_pt1 | contig 13362 bp, 15 predicted proteins | sample 4798611 | NCBI WGS metagenome assembly VSKW01 (sample SAMN12179536, study PRJNA552185) | sponge metagenome | biome: deep-sea hydrothermal plumes; feature: spots directly above weak diffusing fluid; material: sea water; isolation source: sponge from the Crane site of a hydrothermal vent ...
CATCCAGAAATAAACTATCAATCAATGCCAAGTCATATCGCCCTGTTTTTACACGCGCCATAAACTCTTGGCGCGAAATACTGGTTGGAACCTCCGTGACAATCAAACCCGTTAGCGTCTTTTCCAACTCACGCAATTTGATGAGTGCAGGCGAGTCTTGGTAGATTGCAATCTGTCGTCCAATCAGATTATGATCATCATTGATCCGACCATTATCTGTCCTTTGCACGATCTTATAAGTTCTATCAGCCCACGGCAGGGTAAAATCCACCTGATCTTGCATTCCTGCCACCAAACTCCAATCTTGAGCGGCAATCATATCACCACGACCTTCAAGCAAACTCGGTATTAATTGCCAATCAAAATCTACATAAATCCAATCAATCACGAACTGATTGATGTTGGCAAATTGCTCTATCAGTTGTTTTTCTTTATGGGTAATAGCGCAAGCATTCGCTTTTTTTTGAATCAATACTCGTAATGGTTCACCTTTTGGATCTTGAGCTTTTGGTTGCGCTATCGGATCACTTGGAGCGAGGACTGGGCAGTATGGATCGGCATGAACTAAAAGCGGCGAGCACAAAGCAAGCCATACTATCTTCGTGGCAACAATCAATACATACTTTTTTTTCATTTTAATAAACATCGCAAATTTCTAAGATCATTCTTAAACTTTTGATTGTAGTCAAAGTCCTGTAGAATTTCACCACTTTAACATAAATCTTGTGACCGTTTAGCAAATAAAATGTTGCAATAGATGCCTAAAAATCTGTTGTAGACATCTTATTAATCATACTAAGGAATTGTTTGATTGAGCATTGCGAGCCGCTCAGGTGTGCCAACATCACACCAAAATCCTTTGAAATGGTATCCACTGACATCATTTAACTCGGCTGCCTGGCGTAATAATGGTGCTAAAGGATATTGGCCAGGTTGACAGTTTTTGAAAAAGCGTGGATGAAAAACGGCGATGCCGCTATAGGTCCATTTCTCTTGACCTTGATTGCGCACTCTATCTTTGTCTAAGGCAAAATCTCCTTGTGGATGATGGGGCGGGTTATTCACTAAAATCAAATGCGCCGCAGAATCAATTTGAGTCGGTAAACTCCGATAATCAAAATCAGTATAAACATCAGCATTTGCAACAATAAAAGGCTGCTCGCCCAGATCAGGCAGGGCTTTTACAATGCCACCGCCTGTCTCCAACACCGACTCGCCTTCATCAGAATACTGAATGTTGATATTGAAATGGCAACCATCGCCAAGATAATCTTGTAATCGTTGACCTTGATAACCAAGATTGATCACAATCTTGTCAACACCAGCGCGCGCTAAGGCTTCAAGCTGATAGGCAATCAATGGCTTACCTGCAACCTCTAATAATGGTTTAGGCATGTTATCGGTCAACGTCCGCATTCGTGCCCCCCTTCCTGCTGCAAGAAGCATCGCTCGCATGATTTAGCAACTCGCGTTGAAGTGTGGCAAAACGGACTCTTGTATGATCTGATTAAGATCATTTAATTCGGGGTAGGTCTGATCCAGATCAACAATATAAGACAATGTCCGTGGCACATCTTTTAGAAAATGATGCTTGCCATCACGATCCGATAATCTCGCAAAGATCCCACTAGCCTTTAAATGACGTTGTACGCCCATCAAATCAAACCAACGCTGAAATTGACTTGGATCAAATTTTAACTCTGGATTGATCTGGTTTAATTCTGTGATATAAAACGTCAACCACCGTTGAATATCTGCAGGTGACCATTTTACATAACAATCCTTTAACAAAGAAACGAGATCATAGCTAAACGGGCCCGTCACGGCATCTTGATAATCTAAAACCCCAGGGCTGTTTTCTGCTGTCAACATCAGATTTCTAGAATGATAATCTCTATGCACAAACACGCTTGGCTGTGCCAAAGCATTGCGAACTAATAGATCAAACACCGCTTCAACGGCTTGTAGTTGCCCCGCTTGCAATTCAATCTGCAAGTGCTGTTTGAGTAAACACTGTGTAAATAACTGCATCTCTTCGCGCAATAGGCGTTCATCGTAAGGTGCTAAATCTGTCACTTCTACAAAAGATTGTATTTGCACTAAGGTGCTGATCGCATCGGCATAAAGATCGTCAGCCGTTTGTGCTGTTAGTTTTTTAAGATATGAATCATCGCCAAAGTCCGTCAACAACAAAAACCCTTGACTGCGATCTTCACTAAAAATCTCAGGGGCATTGATCCCACCATTTTTGAGCTTATTGCTGATCGTGATAAATGCCTCGCAATCTTCATGTTCAGGCGGCGCATCCATAACGATAAAAATATTATCGGCAACACTAACCCGATAATAAACTCTGTGGCTTGCATCCTCTGATGCGAGTGTTAATTTATAATCGCTGGTTTCAAACAAGCCTTCAAGCCAAGTTTTGAGCGCATTCAATCGTTCCGACATAGTCATCATTTAAGTTGATTAAACCTTAAGTTTAAATCTTTTATAAAAAAGATAAAATGTTATTATGACATCTTCATAATTTATTCAACAACACATGCTCATCTCTTGTTTATTGATTTTAATTGGACTCGCCTTGCTCGCTTATGGCGCAAATGTATTCGTTGATGGTGCTTCTGCCCTGGCCTATCTGCTTGGAATATCCCCTTTAATCATTGGTCTCATCATTGTTGGTTTCGCAACTTCAGCTCCTGAGATATTAACGGGCTCTATTGCCGCTTGGCAAGGCAAGACAACGATTGCTATTGGTAATGCGATTGGCTCTAATATCACTAATATTGGTCTTATTCTCGGCATCAGCGCCTTGGTTTTTCCGATTGCAGTCAAGTCCGATTCTATCAAAAAAGAATATGGGCTATTATGTGGGGCGATTATCCTGGCGTTTGTATTGATGATTGATGGTCATTTAAGTCGTATTGATGCGGTGATATTGTTGATTGCATTGACCATCGTGATGAGCCTCATCATTTGGATAGCACGCCAAAAAAAGAACGCCGATCCCTTAGCACAAGCAACGCAACTTGAAGTAAAAAAAATGAACCTCGGCAAGGCTTGGGCTTCTGTGTTGATCGGTCTGATTTTATTGCTATTCGGTGCCCATTTATTAGTCAGCGGTGCCGTTGCGATTGCCGAGCATTATGATATTCCTGAGCTGATCATTGGTCTAACCATTGTCGCTATCGGCACGAGCCTGCCCGAGCTTGCCGCCTCCATTGCCAGCTTAATGAAAAAAGAATCCGACATCGCCATCGGCAATATCATTGGCTCTAACCTCTTTAATACATTCACTGTGCTAGGATTGCCTGTATTGATTCATCCTACCGATTTCACAACGGATGTCATCACACGTGACTTTCCGGTGATGTTTGGTTTAACAATCCTGCTTGGCACTATGTTATTCTTATTTGGTCAAGGCAAATTGATCCGCATTGAAGGCGGGCTATTATTGCTTTGTTTTATTGGCTATCAATATCTATTATTCATACAAAGTAGCGTATATTAACTTTTTATAAATTCATAAAACATGAATAAGATTGATCCTGAAAAACTCAAATCTCTTGGCAAAGCTGTTATAGAAACCGAGCAAGCAGCACTGGCTGCTTTAATTCCCCGTATTGACGATCAGTTTGTTGCCGCTTGTGACCTAATCTTTGCTTGCATGGGGCGCGTTGTGGTCATCGGCATGGGAAAATCAGGTCATATTGGCAACAAGATTGCCTCAACTTTGGCAAGTTGTGGCACGCCTGCCTTTTTTGTCCACCCGGGCGAGGCGAGCCATGGCGATTTGGGTATGATCTTGCCGAATGATGTTGTTATTGCATTATCAAACTCGGGCGAGACAGATGAGATCATGGCGTTACTGCCCATTATCAAACGATTGACAATACCGATTATTACCTTAACGGGTCAATCAGATTCATCTTTAGCCAAAGCGGCAACGGTGAATATTGACATTAGCGTTGCAAAAGAGGCTTGTCCTTTAGGGCTTGCGCCAACTGCCAGCACTACGGCAACATTGGCAATGGGCGATGCCATTGCGATTGCCTTATTAGAAGCACGTGGTTTTACTGAAGAAGATTTTGCCCTATCGCACCCTGGCGGCAGTTTAGGGCGGCGTTTGTTATTACATGTGCATAATATTATGCACACAGGCGATGATATCCCAAAAGTTCAGATCAACGCATCGCTCAGCGATACACTGATTGAAATGTCCAAAAAAGGATTAGGCATTACGGCTATTGTTGATGATAATGATCAAATATTAGGTATTTTTACTGATGGCGACCTACGGCGTACATTCAATACGATTGACGATATTAAAAGCTGCTGTGTTAAAACCGTTATGAGTGCGAATAGCAAGACGATTCAAGCGCATGAATTAGCAGTCTCGGCACTGGCACTAATGGAACGCCACCGCATTAATGCACTGCTTGTTGTGGATAACCATCAAAAACTCATCGGGGTTTTAAACATGCACGATTTATTACGCGCCCGAATTGTATAAATTTCTGACTTTTATGACTATTCTAAACAAGATAAGCGAACAAAATATCAACCTCATCAGCCATGACAAAAACCGATAAAAAAACCATACTGGAACGCGCTGGCAAGATCAAACTTGCCGTGTTTGATGTTGATGGCGTGCTGACCGATGGTCGCTTAATTCTTGGCGACAATGGCAATGAATATAAATGTTTTCATGTGCGCGATGGTCAAGGGATCGTGATGTTGCTAGAATCAGGTTGCCGTATTGCAATCATCACAGCGCGCAGTTCTAATATTGTTGCTGAACGAATGGCGGCACTCGGGATTACGCATGTCTACCAAAATGAACGCAATAAAGGCAAACGACTATTGGATCTCATGCAAGAGCTTAAACTTAAAAAAGAACAGATCGCTTATGTTGGCGATGATGTGATTGATCTATCAGCCATGACTAAAGTTGGCTTGTCTATTGCTGTTGCCGATGCCCATCTAACAGTTCAACATCATGCGGACTGGACGACCACTCAATGTGGCGGGCAAGGGGCGGTTAGAGAAGTTTGTGAGTTGATCATGCAAGCACAAGCAACGCTTGAAACAAAAATAGCGACTTATCTTTTATAATGAATAAGCCTGCTTATCATAGGAACTAAGCATTGATGTTTCCTAATAAATGGAAACTCGTATTGGCATTGCTCGTGATTGTTAGCGTCAGCTACCAAGTATTAGAAACTTTAACGCAAACGGATGGCAAAACAAAACGGCAACTATCGCATTATCCTGATTACACCTTAGAAAATTTCACCACCTTGACGATGGATCAAAATGGACATCCTAAAAATCGTTTAAATGCAGCGTTCATGGCATACTATCCTGACAATAATACCAGTGAGCTTGACGCGCCAGAGTTTGAAATATTTCGTAAAGAAAGCCCTTCTATTATGGTCACTGCCGACAAGGGTTGGGTCACTTCTGACAATCAAGTTGTCTTGCTAAAAGACAATGTTTATCTGTCTCAAACGGATCAGGCGGGCGAGCTTAGACTTGAATTGATTGCGCAAGATGCGCGCCTATTGATTGATAAACAATATGCCGAGACAGACAACGCCACAACATTGATCACAAAACGCATGATCACTAATGCCATTGGAATGCGTGCTTATCTTGACGAACAACGAATGGAGTTTCTGAATAATGTGCATACCATCATTGAGCCTAACAATGCACTTTAAGTTTATGATAATCTTGTTATTGGGCATGATCACAAGTCGTGTTGATGCGCTGTCTACCGATAAACAACAAGACTTAGAGATCCATGCAAACGCCGCTGAGATGGATGACATCAAAGCGATCACCATTTACCGCGGCGATGTTGTGGTCACGCAAGGCAGTCTGCGTATTACAGGACATACTCTGGAGGTGCATTTTAATACAGAAGGCGATATGGAGTTAGCCATTATGTTTGGCAACCCAGCAACTTATCGTCAATTACCCGATAACAGTGAGCAGTACGATGAGGCAGAATCTAAGAAAATGGAATATTACGCGCTAAAAGACTATGTAATCTTGATTGACGAGGCACAGGTTATCAAGCCTGATGGCTCTAAAATGAGCGGGGCACGAATTGAATACGATACGGTCACAAATCATGTCATCGCAAAAAGTAAACCGCCTGTTAGCGGTGACAACACTGTCAATAAGCAAAACGATGGGCGCGTTAAAATCACGATTAAAAAGAAAAAAGAAACACCATAAGCTAGGTAAGATGCGCATTCGTTACAAACATGATTGGATGAGACACTTGAGATGAGGATATTGTCTGCCCGTCATCTATCAAAATCATACCGTACTAGAAAAGTTGTCGCAGATGTCAGTCTGACGATCCAAAGTGGCGAGGTGGTTGGTTTGCTTGGGCCAAATGGGGCGGGGAAGACAACCAGTTTTTATATGATTGTCGGGCTGATTGCCGCCGATAGCGGGACGATCCATCTTGACCAACGTGAGATCAGTCAATTAAGCATGGATGCCCGCTCTCATCTTGGGCTTGGTTATCTGCCACAAGAGTCTTCCGTTTTTAAAAAATTAACTGTTGCGGAAAATATTATGGCGATCTTAGAGACTCGCTTAGCTCATGATAGACCCGCATTAAATGAGCGGTTAGAACAATTATTGCAACAATTTCATATTACCCATTTGCGCGACAATCTCGGTTTAAGTCTCTCGGGTGGCGAGCGGCGGCGATTGGAAATAGCACGGGCACTCGCCTCTGAGCCGCATTTTTTATTATTAGATGAGCCGTTTGCAGGGATTGATCCGATCTCAATCAATGAAATACAAAACCTGATCCATCGTTTGTGCGATCATGGAATCGGTATTTTGATAACCGATCATAATGTCCGTGAAACGCTAGGCACTTGTGATCGGGCTTATATTGTCAATGCGGGTCGGCTGCTTGCAGAAGGCAACCCTGAACAAATATTACAAAATGAACAAGTACGAGATATTTATCTAGGAGAGAATTTTACGCTTTAAATGCGTATATTTTGTGATGAACATGATTTCAAATACTCTACTTTGAGCTAAAATTCATTTTATGAAGACATCATTACAACTTAAAACCACACAGAGTCTATTGCTGACTCCGCAATTACAACAAGCCATTCGCCTGTTACAATTATCAACTCTTGAATTAACAACAGAGATCCAAGATGCTTTGGAATCCAATATCATGTTAGAAGTCGCAGACAGTGATCACGACAACACCCTTGAAAAACAACAAACAGAAGTGAGTGCTAATAGCGAGATCAATCAAGATGATATTCCAGAGGAATTACCGATTGACAGTGTTTGGGAAGATATTGATGATGATTTTAGTGCCCATACAATCGGTAGCATGAGTGAATCACGAGATTATGATCGCTTTGAAAACTTAAACAGCAAAGACAAGACTTTACACGAACAACTTGCATGGCAATTAAACCTGCTCCCCATCTCCGATACCGATCGCGTCATTGCACTGACTATTATTGACTCGCTTGATGACGATGGTTACTTACAAAGCTCGCTTGCAGAGATTTTGGCAACGGTTGCAGAGAATGAAACGCTAGAAGATATCGGGCTTGCTGAGGTGGTTGCCGTCTTACACATTATCCAAACGATGGAGCCTGTTGGTATCGGCGCTAGAGATCTGCAAGAATGTCTTCATATTCAACTAGGGCAATGCACTGCCAGACCTGCACTTATTCAGGTAGCCCAATTACTGGTGGCGGATCATTTAACGCTTTTAGCAAACCATGACCATCAACAATTAGCGCGTAAAGTTAGGCACGAACCCACCATGATCACCGCCGCGATTGACTTGATTCAGTCTCTCAATCCGCGCCCTGGCAGCAAGATCAATCCTACCCAGACGGAATATGTCGTCCCTGATGTTTATGTCAAAAAAACCAATGGGGCATGGCAAGTAAAATTAAACGGTGATACGATACCAAGCCTCAAAATCAATGCAACTTATGCCAATATGATTCGGCGCGCTGACAATAGCACTGACAATCATTCTTTGAAATCACACCTACAAGAGGCACGTTGGCTGATCAAAAACATTCGCAGTCGGAATGAGACGTTATTGCGAGTAGCCAGTTGTATTGTTGAACGCCAACGCGGCTTTCTTGAACATGGCGAGGAGGCAATGAAACCTTTGATACTGCAAGATATTGCTAAAACTTTAGACATGCACGAATCAACCATCTCGCGCGCTACGACACACAAATATATTCATACACCACGCGGCATATTTGAATTGAAGTATTTCTTTTCTAGCCAACTCAATGCCGATCATGGCAATGCGTTTTCTTCAACGGCAATCCGCGCTGTGATTAAAAAACTAATCCATACTGAAGAACCTAAAAAGCCTTTAAGCGATAGTAAAATTGTCACGATACTTGGGCATCAAGGCGTTCATGTCGCGCGCCGTACTATCGCCAAATATCGTGAGATCATGAACATTCCGCCTTCTAATGAACGTAAGCGATTTTTATAAGCAACTATAGGAGTACACTATGCAAATCAATCTAACCGGTCATCATGTTGAAATTACCGATTCATTAAAATCCTATGTCCATAATAAATTTGGGCGATTAGAGAAACACTTTGAGCATATCACTAATATCCATGTCATCCTCACAGTTGAAAAATCGCGTAATAAAGCAGAAGCAACAATGCATGTCAATCAAGGCAATTTATTTGCCACTAATGAGCGAGGCGATATGTATGCTGCGATAGATGGCATGGTTGATAAACTGGATAGACAGTTAAAAAAGCACAAAGAAAAACTAACCGATCATCATCGTGCAGAAGGCAGTCTCAAAATTGAAGACGAGATTTAACAAATTTCCTTTCCTTAATATTGGTTTTTTAATTTAATGAATATTCATGATATTTTATCGCCTCAATGTGTTGTTCAACATGAGCCGTGTCACAGCAAAAAAGAAGCCCTTGATATTTTAGCGAGAGTGATTGCTAACGCAGACCCAAACACCTCGCAAACAGAAGTATTTGATTGTCTTTTTACCAGAGAACGGCTTGGCAGTACCGGGCTCAACAATGGGATCGCCATCCCACATGGTCGCCTCAAACAAGGTAAAAAAACACTAGCTGCTTTTTTGCGTTTAGATCAAGGCATTGATTATGATGCCACTGATAAAAAGCCTGTTGATCTGTTATTTGGCTTGATCGTGCCTGAGGATTCAACCGATGAGCATTTACAAATATTAGCCATCTTGGCAGAAAAGTTTAGTGACTCGGATGTCATCAACAAATTACGCGAGGCGCATACTGCTGCCGAGACTTATTCTATCTTAACGGGCTAAATCATGATCAGCGACTCTAATCAACTCACCATTACAGAGCTTTATAACATCCATCAAAAAAAATTTGAGCTTGCGTGGGTTACCGGACAACAAGGCGCAAAGCACGCCATTGTTAAAAATAAAGAAATCATCACGATCAACAATAAAACGAATAAACCCTCAAAGCCGATCAAAAATCTATCATTGGTCGGTCATTTAAACCTGATCCATCCTCATCAAATTCAGATCATTGGTAAAGTAGAATTGAAATATCTTGAAAGTTTAAGAGATATTTCCATGCAAGATGCAATCACGCAATTATTACTCAACACGCCTGCTTGTATCATTGTTGCCGATGGCTGCAAAATACCCGCTTTACTCAAACGCCAGAGTAACGAGCATAGTATTCCTTTATTATCTTCACCATTTGATAGCGAAAAACTAGCGGATGATCTCCATTATTTTCTTGGCAATTTTTTTGCTGATATGTTGACCTTGCATGGTGTGTATATGGAAGTCATGGCGATTGGCGTATTGATAACGGGCACAAGTGGCATTGGCAAAAGCGAGCTTGCGCTAGAATTAATCTCAAGAGGGCATCGTTTGATTGCGGATGACACGCCCCAATTTTCTAGGATTGCGCCTGATATTATTGACGGGACCTGCCCAAAAATATTACAAGACTTTTTGGAAGTACGCGGTTTAGGGATCATGAATGTGCGCGAATTATTTGGTGATAGTGCGATTAAAAAAAATAAATATTTACGTTTGATTGTGCAATTAAAACCGATGAGTAAAAAGTTATTATCGCTTGAGCGTTTAGAGGGCAGTTATAGTAATCGCAAGATCCTAGATGTTGATATTTCTGAGATCACGCTACCTGTCGCCCCTGGTCGTAATTTAGCCGTGATGTTGGAATGCGCGGCACGTAATCATATCTTGCGTAAAGATGGTTATAATGCTGCGGAGGTCTTTGCAAAGCGACAACGAAAATTTATTGAAGCGAACACGAGACGCTAATGGACAAGAGACTGATCATTATTAGTGGTTTATCAGGGGCAGGCAAGACCGTTGTCTTAGAGACATTTGAAGACTTGTCTTATTATACGATTGATAATCTTCCTATTAGCCTGCTGGATCCGTTAACGAGGCAATTTTATGAACAAAATAGCACACTCCCAAATCAAATTGTCATTGGTATTAATGCCCACAATAATTTGGAATTGTTGTCATCATTACCAGACAAAATTCAATCTTTATTAGATCATCAAATCACCTCCGAACTCATCTTTCTGGATGCAAGTGACGAGATCCTACTACATCGCTATAGCGAGACACGGCGTAAACATCCTTTATCATCTGCCACGGTTTCATTGTCCGATGCTATTGAAAAAGAGCGGCAAGTTTTGAGTGTGTTGGCAGGGGCGGCAAATCTACAGATCAACACCAGTCATTTGCAACTAAGCGAATTACGCCGAATAGTGCGTGAGCGGATTGCTAAAAGAGACGATCAAACCTTATCATTACAAATCATGTCGTTTAGTTATAAGAATGGTATCCCGCAAGATTCAGATTTTGTATTTGATGTCCGTTGCTTACCAAACCCTTATTGGGAAGAGTCTTTACGTCTTTATTGTGGGTGCGATCAAGCGGTGATTGATTTTCTATTACAACAAAAACAAGTGCAAGACATGTTGCATCATCTGCAAAATTTTCTTAGTCATTGGATTCCGCAATTTGATGTTGATCAACGTAGTTATCTTAGTATTGCGATTGGTTGCACTGGCGGGCGACATCGGTCTGTATTTATTGCCGAACAACTGGTCGCAAAATTTAGAGCAACAGACAAATCCGTCATCTTAAAACATCGGGATCTGCAATCATGAGTGTTGGCATTTTAATCATCTCGCACAATGGCATTGGTGCAGCAATTTATGGCACGGCGACCTTTATGATCCAAAACAGCCCTTTGAATATTAAACTGCTATCGGCTGATCGCGGCAGCGATCCCGATGAATTGCTTGAGGTGGCAAAGCAATTAATTAGAGAGCTTGATACGCGCGATGGGGTGTTGGTGCTGACTGATTTACTAGGGTCTACCCCAAGCAATGTCGCACATCGTTTACATGAATATGCCACGGTCAATATTGTCACAGGGCTTAATTTATCAATGTTGATTCGGGTTTTAAATTACCCTAATTTGAATTTAGCGGAGCTGACTGACAAGGCTTATAGCGGCGGGATTGATGGCGTTGTGATGGATCATCACAATAACCATTGATGAGGCACTATGGAACGCGCAACGCTCACCATCATTAATAAATTAGGGCTTCATGCACGGGCGGCGGCAAAGTTTGTGCAAGTTGCCGCCGGTTTTAGTGCCGAGATAACAGTTGACTCAGGCAAGCGCGAGGTCAATGGCAAAAGTATCATGGGCGTGATGATGCTTGCCGTTGGCAAAGGCTCATCTATTGATATTATCGCTGTCGGCGACGATGCGAAAGAAGCCATCGGTGCATTAACAGCATTGATCAATAATCGGTTTGGTGAGGATGAATGAGTATTACGCTGCAATGCGTTAGTGCCTCGCGCGGGATTGCCATTGGCAAGGCGCATATTATTCAAAGCGATCAAATTGATATTCAACAATACCGCATAAAAAGCGATCAGATTGATGATGAGATCACACGTTTTAATAATGCGATTGCTCATGCGCGCGGGCAGTTAAGTGCCATCCGCGATCAGATCCCCATCTCCACCTCTATTGATATTGTGGCATTCATTGATACGCATTTATTAATGCTAGAAGATGTTGCGTTGACAGAAGAGCCACGGCGATTGATCAAAGCGCAACTTTGCAATGCCGAATGGGCGTTGAAATTACAACGTGATGCGTTGGTCAATGTGTTTGATGAGATGGATGATCCGTATCTCAGCACGCGGCGCGATGATGTCAATCATGTCGTCAATCGGATTTTGCAGGTATTGTTAAAACAAAAACCCTTACTGCACGACACGCCTAAACATCATTTAAAAGGGTGCATTATCATCACCGAAGACTTAACGCCGATTGATACGGTATTGCTACAACATCAAGGCATTGCAGGGTTTGCAACCGAGTTTGGTGGGATCACATCGCATACGACGATCCTGGCGAGAAGTTTTGGGATTCCCGCCATGATTGGTTTACATCATAGGAAACGCTTTATCAAAAATGATGATCTGCTCATTATTGATGGCGAGATGGGGATCATCATCATTGATCCGGACAAGACGATACAGGATCATTATAAACAGCAGCAACGCGAGCAAAAGCGTTATTACTCATCATTGCATAAAATCAAAAATGCCCCGACCGAAACGCTCAATGGGATCCCGATCAGCCTGCTTGCGAATGTTGATCTACCAAAAGATTTTGCCACTGCTAAAAGACTAGGCGTTAAAGGTGTGGGTTTGTATCGCACTGAATTTTTGTATATGAACCGCGACACTTTGCCGACTGAAGAAGAGCATTATCAAACTTATGTTGCTGCTTTAGAAACCTTAAACGGCTTGTATTTGACGATCCGAACATTAGACCTTGGCGCCGATAAACAAATTGAAAGCACGCATCATAAAATGAGCGAAACTCGTGCCAACCCTGCGCTCGGTTTACGCGCAATCCGATTATGTTTGAAAGAGATTGATCTATTTAAAACGCAAATACAGGCAATTTTGCGTGCATCAGCACATGGGCAGATACGGATCATGATCCCCATGTTGACCAATATTCAGGAGACTCAACAAATATTTCAAGTGATTGATGACATCAAAATCGCGTTAGATCAGCAGGGGATTGCCTATGACCAAAATATTCAGATCGGCGGCATGATTGAAGTGCCAGCAGCGGCAATCTGTGCCGACATCTTTGCCAAAAAATTAGATTTTCTATCTATTGGCACGAATGATTTGATCCAATATACGATGGCGACTGATCGGGTCAATGATGAGGTCAATTATCTTTATGAGCCGTTGCATCCGGCGA
>VSKW01005245.1_pt1 | contig 13256 bp, 15 predicted proteins | sample 4798611 | NCBI WGS metagenome assembly VSKW01 (sample SAMN12179536, study PRJNA552185) | sponge metagenome | biome: deep-sea hydrothermal plumes; feature: spots directly above weak diffusing fluid; material: sea water; isolation source: sponge from the Crane site of a hydrothermal vent ...
AAAATTCAATCAAACATTTGAAATGGGCTCGCAATTTATTTCTAAATATTTTAGAAATACTGAATCTATTATTAAAAATATATAACAATCAAAATGATATATCATTTTATCCAAGGAGACTAGCATGTCTGATCAATCTCAATCTCAATCTCAATCTCAATCTCAATCTCAATCTCAATCTCAATCTCAATCTCAATCGTTTGATAATATTTCTGAGCTACCCGTTGCCAAGCAAGCAAAAGCAGTAGAAGCTTTTTTTGCAAAAGGGGGTACGTTTAAAGATTTACAAGATTTGAGTGATGATTCAATGGAATCAATATATGCAGTTGCATATCACTTATATATGAATAAAAAATATGATGATGCTATGAAAATTTTTCAATTTTTATGTTTTTATGATCATTATAATAGTAAATATTATTTAGGGTTTGGTTCGTGTCTTTATATGCAAGGCGACTATGAGCGTGCATTAGATTACTTAGGGTTTGCAACTATTTTAAATAAAGATGAAATGACAGCTTTATTATATGCTGGAAAATGTCATTTAAAGCTCAATAATAAAGAGCATGCTATGCTTGCTTTTCAAGCTGTTGTGGACTGGGCTGGTGATAATCCAGCTTGTACAGCAGATAAAAAAGCTGCTGAGAAATTAATCGATATTTTAAGCGCAAAATAGAGGATTCTTTATGCCACTTATTCAACAAAATAAGATATCAGAACCTATTTATAATCCAGACAAGATATCACAAGACAATGCTCATCTATCAGGTCAGCCAGCCAAAGTGAATAATATCGAAAAAGCAAGTGTGTTAGATGCAAAACCGTTAACTATTTCGAAAAAATCAGAACAAGTTTTACCAAAAGCATTACCTGAAGACGTGTTACCGATTCAGGCGCCTGATCCAAAAATACAGCATACTGCAGAAACAGTTGCTAAATTAGATAATATTAAAACAACGATATCTTCTGTAGAATCAGCTTTAGAAACGTTTACTCAAGAAAAAAGTGTTGAAGCACCATTAGATCAATTGATAAAAGCAGCATCCCAACAAGATGAAGCTGCTTTTACTGACCTGGCCACGCAATTCAACATTGAAAGTCCTGAAAATATTATGCAAATGATTACTGCAAGCGAAGATATGATTGATATAGAAGCTCATATACAGAATATAGAATCTGCCCCGCCTGAAGTCATGAAGAAATTAATGAGTTTACAACTGGAAATGACGCAGAAAATGTCTGTTGGTGATATAGACTCAGTATCTCAGTTAATTAGTGAAGTGCAAACGAAACTAAAAGATACGCAAATTAAATTTAATCAAGAAGGGATTATCTTAGCTCAAGCAAAAAATAAATCACTGTCAGAACAGCGAACCGTCAAAATGGTTGAAACACTGAAAAAACTAGCAGAACAATCAAAAAGTGATTTAATTGGTAGAATTTTTGGTGGTATTGCTGCAGCATTTGCTATGATTGTCAGTGCAGTCTTGATTGCTACCGGCGTATTATCGAAAGTTGGTATTATTTTAACGGTGGTATCTATAGCATTAATGACCGCTATGACCGTTTCTCAAAATACTGGTAATTGGATGAATAAAATATTTGGGAGTAGTGATAAAGCACAATTAGCAGCAGGTATTATGTGGTCTATTTTAGCTGTCGCACTGTCTTTAGGAGGAGGTGCTGCGACTGCAAACAAAGGTAGTTATGATGTGGCAACACAATCTATACAAGTGGTGAATAAATTTGCAAGAGTTGCGTCTGCTATCAAACAAGTTGGTAAAATTGGAGCGCCTCTTTTAAGACATTTTTCTAAAATAGGTCAAGGTGTTAGTTTAATAGGGCAAGGCAGTGCTGAAATGTATAGTGGTGCTATTTCAATTGAAACAGGTAAGTTAAAAGCAGAAACAACACGATTAACAGCTTTTATAACAGAAATGCAATTAATGATGGATAATATGGTCGATGTTTTACAAAAAATAATGCGTGAATTAGATGAAGGTATTAGTATGTCATCTGATTTAATTAAAGATTCGATTGAAGGTAAAACACGATTAGCGAAAAATATTTAAACGATTGAGAAGCCATTGATCAAACTATGGCGTGCAATCAATGATTTATTACAAGCATATATCTATATTGATCTTTTTTGAAATAGATGATTATATTTTTGATGCATGCTTAGTGATATGCAATCTTAGTAGTTTATTGAAAGGAGAATAGATATGAGCGGAGTCAATGGACAATCATTAGATCCAAATCAGGCTGCAAAAATAATGTCGCCTGAATCACCAGCAATATTCACTATGAAAAAGAAGGATGCTAATCCTTTATCATCTGGCGTATTAAACGGAATTGCTTTGCAAACAGTTCACCCTATCAATGCTGTTCAGCAAAGTAATTCTACGAGTATTGTTAGTAAAACAACACCCTTGCCGCCTGCTCATATCTCTTTAACAGGTGACGTTATTGAAAAAACACAAGCATTTCTTAAAGGATTGGAGATGTCTGTTCATGATATAGAAGGATTTTCTCAATTTATAGGCAATCTTTCGAACGCTTCTACTAGTCTAGGTGAGAATAACGAAATTAAGATAACAACAGATTCTGGTGTAGAATTAGAACTCTATTTCGATAATGACTCATCAAAAGGGTATATTCAAACAAATGAAGGTAAAAAAACACTCATTAAAAATGAATCAGGCAAATGGCAACTGGAGTTTCCTTTAGTTGATAATAAAGAGGCGACAGCATCTCCTTCTGGCGCTAAGCTTCTTGATCAAAACGCGCAAGCGAATGCTAATACGATAGGGCAAAAATTTGATGAAAGTCTGGTGAGCTTGTATCAAATATTAGAATTATTTCAAAAAATGGGTATTGAAGAGCGTCGAGCTGCACGTCAAGGTCGTGCAGCATCGCAAGTTGGTGTTGTAAAGTCTATTTTAAATCAAGCCGATTTACAATTATCATCTGCTTATACATCAGGGATCACTAGAATTGCAACAGGTGCTTTTAAAGTCGCTTCAGGTGCTATCAATATTGCAGGTTCTGTGAAAGGATTAGCAGCCGATAAAAGAGCAATAGATGCTGCAGGTAAAAATGAAGCACCTCATTTTACAGGTCAAATGATATCGCAGAAATTTCAAGGTATTAGTGGGATGGTCGATGGATCTGGTGAATTTGTAGGAGCATCTGGCGGCATGCTATCAGGTGCTCAAGATGCTGCTGCAACACGTGAGCGTGCAACAGAAGAGCAATTTCGCCAGTTAAAATCTTATAATGAAGGTTGGATGGATACGCAGGACGCGGTTGCTAAAAAAGCGCTGGATGTCATTAGTCAGATGATTAGTCAAGATGTTTCAGCGAAACAAAGAGCAGCTGGTAATATTTAATTTTGACCATTATTTTTGAATAGAAGAACTTTTATGCCTGAAATTAGCCAATTAAATCAATCCAATGTGATGCGTACAGCATTGGATTCAAATCAGAAAACTCAAAAATCATCTGCCACGGCAAATCATTTGCAATTAGGTGGTGTTACGATTAAAACAGTGAATAGTAGTGATTTTGAAGAAATGGCTATGAATCTTACGAATTTGAAAGGATTACCAAAAGATAAAAAAGATAAAAAAGATAAAAAGTCACTGGAAGATGCATTAAAAGCACGCCTTAAAAAAGTGCCTGATATGCCAGATGCAAAGCAATTAAATGGATTACTGCAGCAAATTAAAAACCAAGCTAAATCAAAAAATATGGCTGATGACGCCATTAAACAAATGATGAAAGGCTATTCAGAAGATCCTACTCATGAATATTTAGCACTTGATATTATGATTGAGCAATTAGAAGAGAGTCAAAATCCAGAAGACAAAGCGTTGTATGAACGCTTAAAGACTTATCAGAAAACGTTCTATCGTGAGAATAAACAAGATATTAAAGCTGGATTAAATATATCAAATTTAGCGCATGAGCATAGTGAGAATAGTGCTTTTAAATTAGATGAATTACGAGATATGTGGCGCCATAGTTTGCGTATTCCAGAATTAACAAGCGGATCGATTGCTTATAATTATGCTAAAGAACGCGCAAATAATCAATATAGTCAAGTGATTGAATCGATAGATTGGATGAGACAAGCTTTATCTAATGAGTTAGGATTGATAGAAACAGATCGTTCCGTTGATTCAACACAGCTATTATATATTCGAAAACAGTTAGAATTTGCCTATGGAACAAAAAGTACTATCATTTTATGCCAAGAAGTAGAGCAGAATATAGCCCGTTTAAATACTTAAAGGATTGCATATGAAGGAAGGTGTCTTAATTGAAGAGATATTTCAGTTATTAGATAAAAAGTGGGTGAGTTCAGTTGATATTGAACAAATATTAAATCAATCAGTTCCTGATATGCCAGAGACTGATGTTTTGACTGAAAAAATTATTATTACTAATCAATTATTAACGATCTGTCGAAAAATACCAGATAACTATTTTAATGAAAAAACGCAACGTGAAAATATTCTAGAAGCAATACAAGACACATTAGATGAATTAATTAATGAAGAGGAAAATTTGAGTATCGAATCAATTCATGATGAAGATGATTTAGACTTTAATTTTTAATTGCATGACGATCTGTTGAAATTATTCTCAATTTTTTTATTGCATCGAAAATCAAACTGAGGTGAGTATATGCAAGCTATGCTAGTTGAATCTTTAACCGGGTTTTTGAGTACAATGGGATTAAAAAATTACCCTATTGCTGATACTTCTATGCTAGAGTTAGATTTTGAAGAAGTAGGATTATTTAAAATTGAAGATCTTGATGAAGGTGTTGCTTTTTATTTAGCAAAGCCTGTAGAGCAGTACCATATGCCAGATATTCTGCAACGTGCTTTATCACTCTGTCATTATTATGCCAATCCATTATTTGATATACAATGTGCTTTATTAAATCAAGAGAAATTGATATTTTTGCATTGGTGCCCGCATGATCAGCTATCTGTTCCTAAAATTGAATCCATTTTAATGTATTTGACTTTTGTGCATGAAAAAGTATTTAATGGTTAATTTTTTCAAATATAAACAATAATTTAAATATTTTTAATATATTTAATAACGAATTTTATCTCATATCTACTACACTATAATATGAAGCCATCGATTCTTAATGCTGATGAAAAATATTGCATTATTGTTATGTTAAGGAAACTTATTTATGTCATTTGGTAGTATTGATAAAATCAGTTCTGTGCCTGAAAAGTCATTTGAAAAATTAAAGCAATTTGATGAATTAAAAGATAATTCAAATCAGGCAGAGACTAAACAAAATTCACATGAATTTGCTAAATTGCTTGACAAATCTCCTGATGTAGCTATGAAATCTACTGAGACAAGTCATGCTAGCGCTCAAAATTCACAAATTGGTGATAAAATTTTAGATGCCATTCAAGGTGTTAAAAGTAATATTGATAATCAAAGTAATAAAGTGAATGATTTATTGGGTAGTTCTGATGCTTTGTCCTTGAAGGATATGTTAAAAACACAGAAAGCCATGTCTAATTTAATGTTAACACAAGAATTAGTTGGTAAAGTTGCCGGTAAAAGTACGCAAATTTTTGAAACAATGCTTAAACAGCAATAATGTAGTACAGGCTATCAGTGCAATTGAATACACATGAAAGGGACAATGGCTGTGTATATATTAAAAAGGATGCTTGGCTTTTTATTAATCCTGTGTTTAACAGGATGTGAGTCTCAGTTGTATACTGGATTAACTGAGCGAGAAGGGAATGAAATGCTAGCCATGTTATTACAATATGGTGTCGATGCAATAAAAGAAATTAACAAAGATCGAGAAGTTACTTTATTTGTCCCTAAAAATGATGTGGCTCGTTCAATTACTTTATTACGTAGTAATGGATACCCGAAAGATAAATTTTCATCAGTCGGTGATATTTTTCCAAAAGAAGGTTTAATTTCTTCACCTGTAGAAGAAAAAGCACGATATATGTTTTCTGTATCACAAGAACTATCGGCCACATTATCTTTGATCGATGGTGTTGTCACGGCGCGCGTGCATGTTGTTTTGCCTAGAGAAAGCAATGGTCTTGATGAACCGCATCCTTCTTCAGCTTCTGTCTTTATTAAATATAGCCCAGAGTTAATTCTGAATGGCTTTATTATGAAAGTAAAAACATTAATCGCAAACAGTATCGAAGGAATAATGTTAGATAGAATAACAGTTACTTTGTTTCCTTCCGAAGCGATTTCTAATTTTTCATTAGGAGATACGGCTCGAATTGAAAATATTTTATCGATTCGAGTTGAACATGAATCGAAAACACGCTTGATTATTATCGTCTCTACTTTAGGTCTCTTAATATTACTCTTATTAATCGCTTTAGGCGGTATTTCTTGGTTATTCTTTCAATCAAAGAAAAAGAACACATCAATGCCAAGCTTGAATTCAAATATCAACATATCATGAGTATTGTTTGATGAAAGCACATGTTTTAGCAGAACAATTATCATTTAATTATGCTATTGCAGATTATATCGATGCTAGTTGGTTAGCTGAAACTGATTATGAAGATATATTACAAACACTACAAGCTAATCCTGATAGCCAACAATGGGTATCACTTTATTTTTTGCAACATTACGATTTAGAACAATTACCTGATTTTGATTTTGAAAACCCATTAAAATTAATTGCTTTTCAATCTCGTCATGTCTTAATTCAAGTTATTTTTTATGCTGGGTTAACTTTAAATCATAATTTATTTCGCCAGGTGATTAAACGGATAGAGCGCAAAGCTTTAGAAGATTGCTTAGGCGATGTGAGTTATCAATTTGTTATTAAAAGAGCGCCTTTAATGTCAGGTCAATTAACACAATTATTACCTTGTCATTTCAAGATCAACTGGCAACAGGTTGATGATATAAAAAAACATATTTTTCGAAGTGGTATTCGATTACTAGGTACTGTTTTTTTTAATGAATCAGAAGGTTATAAAAAAAGATTATTATTTAAATTTCCCGTCCCAAGCCAAGAATATTTTTATGCAGGTTGTGCTGAGCAAGATGCGCATAAAATTCAAAAATTGGGTGCTGCTTTATTTAAGAAACTATTGAAAGAGTTTGCATCATGAATACAATTACGATTACCCATCATCATATTGCCATACCAAAGCATCAAAAAGTTTTGAAAGCGAATCAATATCAAACGGTTTATAATAGTTTGGAGATTATTGAAGCTGCTAAAGAACATGCGGTCGAAATTGAAAAAGCAGCGCAAGACATGTTTGAAGCGGAGAAAAAGCGTGGATTTGAAGAAGGATTAATGGAAAGTAAAATTGAGCAAGCGGAACAAATGTTAAAAATGGTGGATCGTACGATTAATTATTTGTCAGAAATTGAAGGAACCATGGCTGATATTTTAATGTCTGCTATAAAAAAAATTATCGAAGGATTTGATAATAATGCTATGATTATAGGGTTGATTAAATCCGCATTACATCATGTGCGTAATCAGCATGAAGTGGTTGTGCGCGTACCTCCTGCTCAATATCAACATGTGAAAGAATCTGTCAATGATATTTTAATTCACTATAAAGGGGTTGGTTTTATTAACCCGGTATCTGATCCTAGATTATCTGCAGGTCAATGTATTTTAGAAAGTAAAATTGGCGTAATTGATGCGAGTATTGATTTGCAACTTGAAGCCTTAAAACGACAATTTTCAAAAGTGACGAATGACAGTATTAGTGCCTTAAATAAATCAATCGATATATTTGAACTACCAGATGATCCCGTTATAGAAACCAAAAAAAAATCTAAAAAAGCACCCAAGAAAAAATTAAATGAAAAAAAAGAGCCTTAATCAATTTGAATGTCTGTGTTTATAGCAGTTTGATTTGTTTTTTTATTTGCTTGACGATAGCAGGTCCTTTGAAAATAAAGCCTGTATATACTTGAATTAAAGAAGCGCCTAAGTGTATTTTTTGAATGGCATCTTGACTGGACATAATCCCTCCGACACCAATAATTGGAATTTTTCCTTGTAAAGACGCCGATAACCAAGATTGTACCATATGGGCAGATGATGTTAATGGCATGCCACTTAAACCACCTGCTTCATGACGCAATGGATCACAAACAGTCTCACGTGATACGGTGGTATTCGTTGCAATGACACCATCAATTTGATAGTGAAGTAATTGTTTTGATATCTCTATGCAGTCAGATTGTGTCATATCTGGCGATAATTTAACGACAATGGGTGTATACTTTTTATGTTGGATCGATAGTTTATTTTGTTCTTTTTTTAAAGTATGGAGTAAATTTTTTAATGCTGCACCTGTTTGAAGCGATCGTAAGCCTGGCGTATTCGGGGATGATATATTAATGGCAATATAATCAGCAATGACATAAGCTTTTTGAAAACAGTAGAGATAATCTTGAACTGCTTGATTGAATGGCGTGTCTTTGTTTTTACCAATATTAATGCCTAATATACCTGAAAATTGAGTGTGATGGATGCGTTGTATAGCATAATCAATCCCTTTATTATTAAATCCCATACGATTAATGATAGCTTGTTCTTTGGTTAATCGAAATAAACGCGGCTTTGGATTACCAGGTTGTGGTTTAGGCGTTAATGTGCCGATTTCTATAAAACCAAAACCCATATAATTGAGCGCTTCTAAATAATCACCATTTTTATCAAATCCAGCAGCCAAACCAATTCGATTTGGAAAAGATAATCCCATGAGTTGCATAGCGGATGTTTTTTGATTAGCCGGTTTTCGTAACAGTTTTAGTTTTGCTAAACAAGTTAAGCTCTTCAAAATAAAATGATGCGAGAATTCAGGGGGTAAGGTAAAGAGTAATGTTCGAATGAAAGAATACATGAGTGGGTATACGATATCTGTGTATTAAAAAAATCTGATTTGAGTTTCTTGATATACCACGATTATACTAAGAAACAGAATAAATTGTAAAGGATTGATCTTGCATTCAATCTGCTTATATCAGCAGAGTTGATCAATTGATGTATTCTTTTTTGGAGATTGAACAACGTATGTTATAGACAATCATAGGATATTAAAAATGAATGATATGACCGTCATATTAGAGTTTTTTTGGTTTTGGGTCGCTGGTATTTTTTTGGGTGGATTTTTATCAGCATTATTATTAGGTTGGGTTCTTAAATGGTTTAAAAACAAACCGCAAGGCGATCAAAAAATAGATCATTTAGAAGATCAGTTGATGGATTATCGAGATCAAGTCAGTCATTATTTTTTGAAAGGTAGTCAATTAATGCATGAATTCACGGTAAATCAGCAGAAAATATCTGAACATTTAGCGCTAGGTATTGAGAAATTGACTGATTTACCCGTTGATAAACAGGGCATAACTCATCAAACGACACCCTCATCTTCGCTATCGACTAATCGTTTTGAAGCTTATGCAAGATACCAATAAAGGATCCAATATTTTATAAATTATCTAAAAAACGTTCTGCATCTAAAGCTGCCATACAGCCAGTTCCTGCTGAAGTAATCGCTTGTCGATATGTTTGATCAATCACATCTCCGCAAGCAAAAACACCTGAAGTTGAGCAAGCTGTTGCATTGCCATGTATGCCACCTTTTACTATTAAATATTGATTATCCATCTCTAGTTGATTGGTAAATAAATGTGTATTAGGGGTATGCCCTATTGCAATGAAAATACCGGTTGTTGAGATTATTTCTGTTTTATTGGTGGTAATATGTTCAAGTTTTGCACCGGTGACTTCTGAGTCATCACCCAAAACTTCTAATAGCCTATAGGATAATTTTAATGAAATAGAGCCTTGTTGTACTTTTGCCATGAGTTTATCTTGCATTATTTTTTCACCACGAAAGTGTTCTCGACGATGAACTAAAGTGACATGAGATGCGATATTGGCAAGATATAATGCTTCTTCAATAGCAGTGTTCCCTCCACCAATAACAATAACAGGCTGGTTTCTATAAAAAAAACCATCACAAGTGGCACAAGCTGAAACACCTCGACCTTTGTATTGTGTTTCGCTAGGTAAGCCAAGATATTTAGCGCTTGCTCCTGTTGCAATAATTAAAGCGTCACAAGTATATTCTGTATCATCACCGAAACAGGTGAGAGTTTTTGAAAGATCTGTTTGTTTAATATGATCAGTAATTAAAGTTGTTCCAAAACGTTCAGCATGCATTTGCATGCGTTGCATTAATTCAGGGCCTTGAACACCCTCATGATCACCGGGCCAATTATCAACATCAGTCGTTGTAGTCAGTTGTCCTCCTGGCTCAAGCCCTGTAATTAATGTGGGTGATAAGTTAGCTCTAGAAGCATAGATAGCTGCAGTATAACCTGCAGGCCCTGACCCTAAAATAAGAAGACGATGATGTTGTTTTTTCATAAAATAATACATTTTGATAGGTGAAAGTTGGTATGCATGATATTACTATATTGTCTATCATGTGCTGAAAAGCCTAGGCGTGTACAGATCTACAGATCTACAAATCTACAGATCTGTTATATTCTATAATAAAGAATGGTCGTGAATCAATCTCTTCATGATATATTCTATTTTTGATGAGCATTTAGCATCAGATCAAAAAAATCAGTGAAGCTCATTATTTTGATTGAGAGATTTTATTCATCATGCAGACAAGTAGAATAAATTTTCTGTCTGTTTTTGTAGATCATATATTTTTCTTTTAATTTCTTCTGATTCTTCTGAAGAATACTGTTTTTTTGTATGTATATTAAAATTTAAAATAGGTTGTGTATTACGACCTATTTCTTCTGCTATGATTATAATGTCTTTCTCGTATAAGAATTGCATAATGTTTCTTATATTATAAATCATTTCATCTTTTATGTATGTTTTCTGTGTATTATTTGCAGAGGTATATCTGAGTTTATTGATAGTATTAATTAGGAAAATAATAAAAAAACTGTAATGAAATTCATGCTTATATTGATATAAAATGACGACAGGCAAGCAAGATAATAAGAAAAAATCAATTGTAATAAGAGATATATTAGATACTACATGGAAAAGTGACAAGAGTTTTATCGGTTTATAATATTTTTGACGTGTCTGAAAGAAAAGTCTTAAATAATCCTCGATCATATTTTCTTGAGTATCTTGAATATCTTGAATGTTTTGACTAACATACTTTTCATCATTGTTATGATGTAGTTGTATTTGTGATGTCAATTTGCATTGGTAGGCGCGATTAAACTTCTGTAAAAGTTTTTCTATGAGATCCCATAGGTAATGCGTTAAAAATGGAATAGAAAAACTATAACAATGAATTTCTTGATAATTCGATTTTGGTAATAGTATGTGTAAAACTGGAATGAATTGAATAGATCGATATACAATCGTGCAGCATATAAATCCTAGGGAAATCGTGAGAGGCAGTAGTTTATTGCAAAGGTTTATAGGAGATAATGTATTTTTGATTATAGAACAAGTCCGATGGCTGAATGTAGGCGTGGGCCTCAACGGTTTTTTTTCAAAATTCAATACACTTCTTTCTGGTAGTCTAGCGTTGTTATTCTGTAGCGATCTATGAGGATTATTGACAGAGCTTGCTTGTACAGACTCTGGTTGTAACAATCTCTGAAATATACGATCCTGATAATCAGGCTGTTGATTTCTTACTGGATATTTCATGTATCACCCCCTTGTAACTATTGATTAATAAATATAATGTATTTTTTCTCATGCAATATGCGATTGAATCCATCAAACAATGCTTTCAATTATTTTGTATGTTTGTGAGAAGGTATGACAATATATATGATGCAATAGTTCCATAAAATGAGATAATAAAGCATGACTGAAATGTATTATTTGATCTGTTTGATGTTAAAAATACAATTTAATCTATATTATTCAATTATATGGAGTGTAATCTTGTTGTATAAGCCTATGCTAGGTATGCATAGTTTTTTATCTTTGAATACAGTGTCATCACTTGATTGAAACAGGAGGTTAAGATGATATCGCCATATCATGTCATAGAAAATCAATAGGCATGATTCAATATCATCTTAATTATAGCCGCTATGACATGTCGATCATTTTTCTATTGATGACATTGATTTTTTTCATAATGATTTGTATTTTTTCCCAAAGAATATCAGTTACAAAATGTCTAATTATAAGTCATCATTCTTTTTTACAAAAAAAGCGTGTCGTGTATTTTAAAATAAAAAGCAACCTATAAATGATTTTCAGATTGAAGATGCGCTCTAAAAATAATCTTGTATACCGATAGTAAGCATAGCACCACTTTACAAGCCTGTGTAGAAGAAAATCAAACAGAGATCCTTTAAGAAATACTCACTTGGCCAGAACGATTACAGTTAAACTTTGCAGAAAAAATGATAGTTCATAATTGGTTTGACTTTATCAATAAAGATAACAAAACGAGACTACAGTATACAATGCGTGAAAAGCATGATTATGCAAATTGTATTTTAAAAACATTTAAAATTCAGTTAGATACAGATATGAAGGATTCCATAAGAAGAAAAAGGAAACATGCATCATCAACACAAAGCAATTTAATGCCTACTCAAAAAAAGAGGCGTATTTCATGAAACAATAAAGATCAATCGAATAGTCAATTGGTTTCGACTGATATAGAAGATTGGCATACACCTACATTTTCTTCCTGTTCTATTCTGTAATCAATATAAGAATAATCTTTTCATAAAATCACAGTCATTCAATATATGCTTGTATAGCATTGCTAACTCATTATCACGGTTTTCTGAACATGATTAATCATCTTCAATCATTATCAGTAAAATATAGCACAATAAATCGACGTGAAGAGTTAGGTGTCCACGATTTTTCCAAATAACACCATTTTGGATCAGATATTTCATGATGCCTTCTCAAGTGTGAAGTGCAACAGTAAGGCGTTTTCTATAGCCAAAAAAAGCAGTCAAATGCTAATAATTCGTATCACTTCTTTTTATCAATAAAAGAAGGAAAATAACATGGCTTATCAACACCTGGCTGCAGAAGAAAGATCTCAAATTTACATCTTATTGTCAAAGCATTATTCTATTCATGCAATAGGAAAGGTATTGAAAAGATCTCCTTCTACGATTTCAAGAGAGATTCTACGTAATACTAAAGGGAGGCAATATGATGATCAACAAGCGCATCAATTAGCAAAAGAAAGGCGATTAAAAGCAAG
>VSKW01003187.1_pt1 | contig 13242 bp, 1 predicted proteins | sample 4798611 | NCBI WGS metagenome assembly VSKW01 (sample SAMN12179536, study PRJNA552185) | sponge metagenome | biome: deep-sea hydrothermal plumes; feature: spots directly above weak diffusing fluid; material: sea water; isolation source: sponge from the Crane site of a hydrothermal vent ...
CATTATTAGTGGCAAGGTTCGTCCAACTGATATTAAAAGCACCGCCAGCAGCATCAGCGATAATTGTGATGTCAGTTATATTCACCATAGGTGCTGGTTGCGGCAATGGGGGGATTATCATTGGTGGTGCTTCAGATTGCACTCTACCAGTGAAGTTTCCTAGGTTAGCAATTTCAGTGCCATTAGTTAATGTTGCGGAGAAAGTAAATTCATAGTATCGAGTGACGTCTAAGCCAGTGAATTGCACTTTTTGCGTGTCGCTATTAGAACTGTAGGCGATAGATTTAGGTACAGGATTACCCACTTGACTTCCATCTGTCAAATTATCATAACCAGTTGCTGTAACTATGATTGTTGCAATTTCAACATTATTAGTAGCAAGGTTCGTCCAACTTATGGTGAAAGCACCGCCAGCAGTATCTGGAATAACTGTGATGTCAGTTATATTCACCATAGGCACCTGTATAAATGCTAGATCTTCAGATAAGACCGCCCCATTGTCGCAAGAAACTATGAACAAGTATAGGGGAACAAGAAGTAAGAATCTTAACTTTGGTGCCAATTTAGTATTAGACATATTACCCCTATTATATATGAATAGATGCTTTAAGGCAACTAATTCAGTGATTCATATTGATTATAAATGCCTAGTAGAATTGAGATCAACTAAGATAACTCTGATAATTCTATAGCCCATAGAATATCCCCCGCTTGCACTACCCTATTAGATTGTTAAGTATGCCAGCCATAACTTGGGCAGCTATTTGTTAGGTTTATATGCTTATATATTTCCATAACTTGTGCATTCTTGCCATGCTGTATGCTAGCCCCTCTTAGATTTACTCTGTGCTTGCTCGCCAGTTTGCTTCGACATATCCCCCGCTTAAACTATTAGTTCTGCTGCCGATAAAGTTGGCTTAGCGGGTGAATAAACCTTGTAGACCAAGGTTATTAGCGGCATTTACTCGGGCTTTTAAGTCATCTAGGTTAACTGTGGCATTGGTGAAAAGCTGATCAAATACCTGTCTGGTTGTTTCATAGCCATTAGGACCGCCTCTGGCTCCACGTAGAAACTCAGTGAGAACCTCAGTATTTTTGAAGTTATTTGATATATCTATAGCACTATCTCTGGAACTCCTAACATCCATCTCACCATGGTATATGAGCCCTTGGCTTATAGCTAAATTAGCGCCCTTAGGAGCTGTTAATTTAGCTAATTTGCTTTTCACATTAGTATTTCCACATATATCATATAATTGTCTATGTTCTATGCGGAATCCATATCTCCATTCCGGCGTATTAGTATATATAGATTTTGCTCCTGCCACACCAAATGATACTTTGTTATCTGGATCATTTTCCCTGTTTAGGTAGGCACTGCAAAGATAAGCTATGCGGCTTACCCATTTCCGTCTGAGTGAGTTTGCTTTTTCTGGAGTAATCTCTCCTGCAGTTACTCCTGCAGAAATTGTGGTTAATAAGTCATCAAAATCTATAAAATTAGTAGCATAGCCCTCTTGTTCCAGCAAAGGTGTCAGACCTTCAATAACTTGTGCTGGTGCGTTTAATCTATCTGCTGCTGGTAATAATGGAGTTGGATCAATGCTTGTGGCTGTTACCTGGTTAATTATTGGCTTCATTTCCATATTTTGCTCATCTGTCCACCTAGTAAAGAGAGATTCAAAAATATCAGGTCGTATCGTCGTAAAGATTGCCCTATTTCTTATCATTTGATCTAACAGTTGTATTATCGGCTCAATTAAACTGATTTTTTCGCCTGATCTTTCCCAAGCCATGTCCCAAATACTAAACAAAGTAGAACTTACTATTACCTTATGAATCACAGGGACAAAAGGGAGATTAAATCGTGCATAAGAGATACTACCAGCAGCTCTATTACCAGAGAATGCAGCAAACCAATCAGGTAGAAAAAACAAGCCATCATTAACATAGTTGTTTCTACAAAGAATAACTAGATTACTACTGCATCCTGCAAATATCCTCGCATACCTATTACTATTGATTGCAAAACCCTCTGATATGTATTTGCTAGTGGCACTTACTCCACTATCAACTACTAGGTAGTTAATGCTAAATGGATCAGATGATCCAGCAGTATCTCCAATGCTATTGCTAATAAGCAGCTCTGCCAGATAAGATACCACTGTGCCTCCATAGGATTTGGTAAAGATATTTGTCTTATTTAGGTATGCTCTGTCTGCAATGCCGAAATCAGTAGCAAAATTAGCAGTAGAAGTATCACCAATAGTAATCTCCTCATTACCTCTAAGTTTATCCATTACAGCAACAATATCAAGGGCGGTCTGGCTAGGATTATATTGGGCAAGTTTCTCAACACTTGGTAGGCATGAGGTAAAAGTTGCACTGTCATCACAGTTACCTAAACTATCAGCAGATGTTAAGCCACGATAACCCACCATTAGGATGAAGTTATGACCATAGAAGTCCTCATTAGGATTAATCTTCCCTGTATCAATCTGATCTTGAATAGATACCCCTGCTTCTGGCGGGATTATTATTAGGGGTTTAGGATCAGTGGCATTGTCGCTAAGGGTTTTAGTTTCATCATTCGAATAGATCCTTAATTCCACTTTTTCACCATCACTGTTTGTGTAATTGCCGGTAAAAACATCATACATAACATTATTCCCGCCATCATCCACCTCTATGGCGTCCATTTTTTGTAGGGTTATAGTATCATCAGGAGTAGTATTGTCCACATACTCAAATCTGCCCGTCCTAGAAATATTACTTTCTAGCATTTTGTTATTGCTGTCAAGGGCAGTAAAACTGAACTCATAATGGTGAGTTGGATTGATTATAGATGCCCCTGCTATGGAAATTCTCCTAAGTTGTCCTCTATCTACAGCGGGCCTATAAAAGAGGGTAAAACTACCAGTTAAGGGAGATGCAGGTAGAATACGTGTTTTACTTGTTGCATTTGCGTAGGCATACACTTCAATCTGATATCCAGTTATCTCTACTGAGTTTGTTGCTAAAGGTCTATATTCTATAGAATATAGATTTGGCCTCACAGGTATTACAACTACATCAGTGAAACCAACACTTAGCTCAAACTTACGTCTCTCAGTCATATTAGCAATATTGGGAATACTACGCGAACCAACAGTTGCATCAAGGGAAAAAGCATAATATTTATCTTTATCAAGTCCGATACTAACATTATGACTTTCTTTCGCACCATTACCACTATAGTCTACAGACATGGGTATCATGCGTTCTCTAGTTGAATCGGGAAGATTATCGGCATATTCATGAGCGACAACAGTAATGCCAGTAATGGTTTCCGAAGGACTGTAGGGATTAGTCCAACTAACATTAAAGTCACCAGATATCTGTGGCACTATACTAAGGTCATTTATAACACCAACACCAACTCCCAAAACGCTTTGGAATCTTTGCCTTTTTTCAATATTCCCTACAGGAAATACTAGCCCGGTGGTAACAACAGCAAAAAAGTCAAAGGCATAAAACAATTCGGGATCCAAACCGCCTAGTGCTGGGATGCTCTGACCGACAATACGACGTTTATCCGGATCAATATTATCCGCATCACTATCTCCAGTATACTCCCGATTTACAGTGGTATTACTCACTAGAACACCTCCAGAAGTAGGCAAGTCATATCCTTTAGCTATAATTCTAATAAAATTTATTGGGGTATTTGGGTTAGAAGGATTATTCCAATTAACATTAAAAACTCCTTCCCCTCTTGGAAATGCAGAGGGGAATCCTAACTCCCCATTTAATGCATATTTATATCTATTGTCTGGTGCTGGTGGTCCATCATAAATATCTACAGGCATTTCACTGTTTGGAATATTGTCGATACTTAAGTTAGCTATAAAATCAAATTCGTAAGCCAATGTTCTATTCAAGACAATCAAATAATTAAATTCGTTAGATTTAGCCGGGGTAATTGGGTTAGTATCAAGGTCAGCCGGGGTATATGTAGTATTACGTGTGACAATTTTGTCAACAGGATTACCCTCACTATCATACGGGGTTGCAATAATATCTATATTATTGATAGTTACTCCTGGCGGTACTGAAGGATAACTCCAATTCATCAAAAACAACCCAGTTGAAAAAGTTCTTACTTCCAGACTAGGAATCTTACCGTCAAACTTATAGCCCACCCTCTTAGTGCGTGGATGTATCTCTGGGATCACTGTGCCATTGAAAAGCACGGCAGCAAAATCAAAGTCATAATAGGATACTGAGTTCAAGCCGCTTACGCTTAGCTGCACATCTTGGAATCCATTATTCCCGCCATAAGTAATGTTCATAGGAGTGTTACTAGTTGCGTCAGTATTAGGGTCAGCGTCAGCATATTCGTTTATAGTAATTCTAATACTCTTGATTGCATGGAGTGGGTTCACTGGATTATTCCATTCGATATTAAAATTGTTTAAAGATGGAGTTGATACATTCACGTCTGCCAGATTGTAGTTTGTAGGAATAAATTTTACTCTGGGTTCAGTGATTGAAGCTATATTTGTTTCCTCTTCGCCATCAACCAGTAGGGCTGTAAAATCAAACGTGTAATACAATGCTGGCTCCGAGATAGATAGAATTACACTTTGAAGCGAGCCATTATCACTATAACTATATGTAACAACACCATTCTCTACTGCGGTGTTACCAGTTTCATCATTATATCCTGTTGCCACAACTTTAATCCTATCAATTGCGGTTGGTGGTTTAGGTGGATTCACCCAGCTAATATTGAAACTATCTCCTCTTGATCCAAGACCATATGATATTGCCTTTGCATCTGTCAGATTGTAGTTTGTAGGAATAAATTTTACTCTGGGTGAGGTGATTGAAGCTATTAGTATTATTGTATCCCTAGGAAGCACGGTGCCAGCAGGAAGCACGGTGCCAGCAGGAAGCATGGTGCCAGCAGTAAGCACGGTGCCATCAGGAAGCGTGATGGTGCCAGCAGGAAGCATGGTGCCATTAAGAAGCACGGTGGCATCAGGAAGCACGGTGCCATCAGGAAGCGTGATGCCAGCAGTAAGCATGGTGCCAGCAGGAAGTATAGCAGTAAACTGAAATTCATAATAATGTTCTATGTTCAGGCCATCTAGTGTTGTAGATTGAGGCATACCAATATTACTACGAAGCACTCCTATATTTACTGTTTTCTCACTAAAACGGGTGCCACCAGTTTTATTAATATATGCTATTGCATCAATTGTAATAAAAGGAAATGCGAGTGTTAGGGATCTATCTGAATTCACCCAGCTAATATTGAAAGCACCGTCTGGTCCTGGACCATGTGGTGTTGCCATTGGGTTTGTCAGATTATAGGTTGGCTGAATAAATTTTACTCTGGGTGAGGTGATTGAAGCTATATTTGAGATCACATCGTTATTATCAAGCACGGCAGAAAAATTAAACTCGTAATACAATGATGGATCCGTGACATTTAGCATTATATCTTGAGGGTTGCCGTCACCATCATAACTATCGGTATCCATCATGACCACACTATCCAATACTTTGGTGCCACCAGTTGTAGCATTATATCCGGTTGCTGTAACTTTAATATTCGCAATTGCGGGTGTTCCGGGGGTTCTAGCCGGATTCACCCAGCTAATATTGAAAGCACCGTCTGGTCCTGCACCAACTGATTTTGCATTTGCATCTGTCAGATTGTAGTTTGGAGGAATAAATTTTACTCTGGGTTCAGTGATTGAAGCTATATTTTCTATATCTGAACTAGCATCAAACACGGCAGAAAAACTAAACTCGTAATACAAATCTGTATTCGCGATAGGTAGAATTACACTTTGAAGCGAGCCATTACCACTATAACCAACGGTTGTCACTGTAGCAACACCATCATCTACTGCGGTGCCATCAGCTTCATCATTATATCCAGTTGCTGTAACTCTAATCATATTAATTGCGGTTGGTGGTTTAGGTGGATTCACCCAGCTAATATTGAAAGCACCTGTTGGTCCTGCACCAACTGATTTTGCATTTGCATCTGTCAGATTGTAGTTTGAAGCAATAAATTTCACTCTGGGTGAGGTGATTGAAGCTATATTTGGTTCCGTTCCGCCACCAACAAGCACGGCAGAAAAACTAAACTCGTAATACAATGACAATGATCGATCCGTGACATTTAGTGTCACACTTTGAGGATTGCCGTCACCACTATAACTATCCATCACGACCACACTAATAGCTCCTGCGCTGCCAAGACCAGTTTCTGCATCATATCCTGTTGCTGTAACTGTAATATTCGCAATTGCGGGTGTTGGGGTTCTAGCCGGATTCATCCAGCTAATATTGAACGCATCTGGACCAGTTAGAACTGCCATTGGGTTTATCAGATTGTAGTTTGATTGTATTCTTCCGATGGAGGGTGCTATCATTCGTTCTGGGCTATTACTAAGCACGGCAGTGAAATTAAACTCATAATACAATGCTGAATTCAATGAGGTGAATTCTACATTCCCCCGCTGGCTGCTAGTTCCATAAGGAACTTTCATATTGGAATCGTGTATTACACTGTCACTAACATTTGTATCATATCCTTTCGCCCTAACTCTAATCATATCACCACTTGCTTCTGTTGGTGGATTAGTTGGATTATTCCATTCAATACCAAAAGTGCCTAGAGATGGAGTTGATACATTCACGTCTGTCAGATTGTAGGTTGGAGGAATAAATTTTACTCTGGGTGAGGTGATTGAAGCTATATTTGTTTCTATTTTGCCATCAACAAGCACAGCAGAAAAACTAAACTCGTAATACAATGGCAATGATCGATCATTGACATTTAGTGTCACACTTTGGGGGTTGCCATTACCACTATAACCATCGGTATCCATCACGACCACACTAATAGCTCCTGCGCTGCCAAGACCAGTTTCTGCATCATATCCTGTTGCTGTAACTTTAATATTCGCAATTGCGGGTGTTGGGGTTCTAGCCGGATTCATCCAGCTAAGAGTGAACGCATCTGAATCAGTTAGAACTGCCTTTGGCATTGTCAGATTGTAGTTTGATTGTATTCTTCCGGTGGAGGGTGCTATCATTCGTTCTGTGCTATTACTAAGCACGGCAGTGAAATCAAACTCGTAATACAATGCTGAATTCAATAAGGTGAATGTTACATTCCCCCGCTGGCTGCTAGTTCCATAAGGAACGCTTATATTGGAATCGTGCACTGCTTTGTCACTAACACTTGTAGTATATCCTTTCGCCCTAACTCTAATCATATAACCACTTGCATTTGTTGGTGGTCTCTCTGGATTCGTCCATGCAATATTAAAATTACCTAGAGATGGAGTTGATACATTCACGTCTGTCAGATTGTAGGTTGTGACAGCTTCAGTTGCTTCAAATTTTACTCTGTATGAGGTGATTGAAGCTATATTTGGTTCCGTTCCGCCACCAACAAACACGGCAGAAAAATTAAACTCGTAATACAATGACAATGATGGATCCTTGACAGTTAGTATCACACTTTGAAACGAGCCATTACCACTATAACTATCGGTTGTCACTGTGACCGTACTATTCGATGCTGGAGTGGTATCAGTTGTTGTATCATATCCTGTTGCTACAACTGTAATATTCGCAATTGCGGGTGTTTCGGGGGGTCTAGCCGGATTCATCCAGCTAATATTGAACGCATCTGTACCAGTTAGAACTGCCATTGGGTTTGTCAGATTGTAGTTTGATTGTATTCTTCCGATGGAGGGTGCTATCATTCGTTCTGGGCTATCACTAAGCACGGCAGTGAAATTAAACTCATAATACAATGCTGAATTCAATAAGGTGAATGTTACATTCCCCCGCTGGCTGCTATTTCCATAAGGAACGCTTATATTGGAATCGTGTATTACTTTGTCACTAACATTTGTAGCATATCCTGTTGCTGTAACTCTAATCATATCACCTTTTGGTGGATTAGTTGGATTATTCCATTCAATACCAAAAGTGCCTAGAGATGGAGTTGATACATTCACGCCTGTCAGGTTATAGTTTGAAGGAATAAATTTTACTCTGGATGAGGTGATTGAAGCTATATTTGAGATCACATCGTTATTATCAAGTATTGCGGTGAAATCAAACTCGTAATACAATGACAATGCTGGATCCGTGACATTTAGTATCACACTTTGAAACGAGCCATTACCACTATAACTATCTGTAACATCACCATTCCCTACTGCGGTGCCACCAGTTTCATTATCATATCCGGTTGCTGTAACTTTAATATTCGCAATTGCGGGTGTTGGTGGTCTAGCTGGATTCATCCAGCTAAGAGTGAACGCATTTGAACCAGTTAGAACTGCCATTGGGTTTGTCAGATTGTAGTTTGATTGTATTCTTCCGGTGGAGGGTGCTATATTTGAGATCACATCGTTATTATCAAGTACGGCAGTGAAATCAAACTCGTAATACAATGATGGATTCGGGAAGGTGAATGTTACATTCCCCCGCTGGCTGCTAGCTCCATAAGGAACGCTTATATTGGAATTGTACACTGCTTCGTTACTAACATTTGTAGCATATCCTGTTGCTGTAACTCTAATCATATCACCTTTTGGTGGATTAGTTGGATTATTCCATTCAATACCAAAAGTGCCTAGAGATGGAGTTGATACTTTCACGTTTGTCAGGTTGTAGGTTGTGACAGAGACAGTAGGTGTAGTAACAAATCTTAACCTTCCTAAGGTGGGACTTGCCATGACTTTGATCTCAACATCATTAACTATGGCAAAAAACTCAAACTCATAAAATAATGCAGCGTTTAATCCTGTTAAAGTTTCAGTTTGGCGCAGGTTGTCAGTCCCGTAATTAAAGGTCTCACTTGTAGCATCACCTACTGCGGTGCCAGTTTCTGCAGTATATCCTGTTGCCACAATTTTAATCATCTGGATTGGAAATGTTGGGCTCGCTGGATTCTGCCAGCCAAAAATGAATTCACCTGCCACAGTTGCGCTTCCAGTTACTTCTCTCAGATCGCCCATGAGGTCAAACCTATATCTTGTGCCTGAAGGGGTTCTACCAAGATCATATGAGCTGTAATCAACAAGAGTAGTAAAATGGAACTCATAGTGTAATTCACTATCTCGCCCTATAACAGTGGTAGCATTTACACCATAATTAAAAATGCTAGGACTCTCACTCACTGATTCTCCTCCAGTTGGATTGGCATAACCTTTTCTGTTAATGTATACTTGCCTAATGTCTAATGTTGGTGCACTTGGGTTAGTCCATGTTAGATCAAAAACACCACCTGGCTTAGCTGATGCCCTAATGGAATTAAACTTATTAGCATTTGGGTTAGCTAAGGTTTCTTGGGTATTGCGCGATCTTCTTGCATAAAATGCTATATTTTCTATTGTCGTGTCATCAGTAAGCACTGCATCAAAATAAAAGGCATAATATAGATTCCTATTAAGACCAGTGAACTCCACTTTTCTACTCTCTCCATCTCCATCTCCAGTGGCAGCGTCATTCTTATAAGGATAACTTTTGCTTGAGGTAGAACCAACTTCTTGTGATATATCGTCCCGGTCACTATAGCCCCTTGGTCTTATAGTAATGCTTTTAATGTTAAGTGCAGTGAAAGATGGGTTTTTCCACCAAATATTAAAAGATCCTGGGGCAATAGGCACAACCCGCGTGATAACAATATCAATACCCAAATATATAAATCTTCTGTCTGTGAAGCCAAGATCTTCCAGTCGCGTGCCATTTGTATGAGTGGCAGAAAAGTTAAAATCATAATATAGTTCTCTATTAAGGCCAGTGAATAGTTCAGATTGAGCTGATTCACCGGAATAGTCAAAAGTTTCTGATTTAGTATTTCTTAGGTCTTTATCAGTGCGACTAGCACTAGCATAGCCAGTAGCTGTGATAGTTATAGTATCAATGTTATTTAAGCTGGTGGGATTTCTCCATCTGAGGAAAAAAGATCCTGGTGCCAAACTATCCACTATTATGCTTGTGACCTTATCATTTCGGAATTTAACTCCGGGAGTGGTAGGACCGCCAATATTGGGATCTCCAGTAGGAGTTTTGGGACCAATGGGAGGAGTAGGTCCGCCAACATTAGGATTATCGGTAGGAGTTTTGGGATCAATGGAAGGAGTAGGTCCGCCAACATTAGGATTATCGGTAGGAGTACCAATAGGGTTATCGGTAGGAGTTTTGGGATCAATGGGAGGAGTAGGTCCGCCAATACTGGGAGTTTCGATAATAACAACAGGGTCTGTAGTATTATCAGTACTAAAATGAATAACTTCAAAGCTGTAGAAGGTATCAGGATCTAGGGCAGTGAATGTATAAGTTTGAGTAGCTCCATTGGTCGTATAACTTATACCTTCTACAGTCAGATCATTCGATAGAGTATCATCATTTGCTGTAAATGTTTGAACACCTGAACTGTATACTTTAATTGTTATATTGTCTATGGGAAATTCAGGCATTGTAGGATTCATCCAACTGACAACAATGGTGTCCGTGCTTGTTGGAGCTTCAGTGGTTACAGTAACATCCGTAGCTTTATCATCATCAGGAACAATAGCACCAATATGAATAACTCGAAAGCTGTAGGAGGTATTAGGATCTAGGTCATTGAATGTATAAGTTTGAACAACTCCATTGCCTGTATAATTTGTAATACCGATATCTCTAATATCATTTGGTGTAGTATCATCATTTACCGTAAATCCTTCAGTAGTAGAGTTGTATAGGTTAATTGTTATACTGGTTATGGGTCTTGGAGGATTTTCAGGATTCGTCCAACTGACAACAATGGTGCGATTGTTTATTGGAGCTTTAGTTCTTACAGTAATATTTGTAGCGTCATTATCACCAGGAACGATGAGATCACCATCAATATCAACTGGACGAGTAGGAACAATAGGACTAATAGTAATAATTTCAAAGCTGTAGAACTTAGTTGAATTTAGGTCTCTAAATATCGACAATTGCTTATTTCCATTGCCAGTATAAGCGATATTATTTCTGGTCAGATTAGCTGATAGAGTTGTGGCATTTGCCATAAATGTTTTATTAGTTGAGCTGTATACTTTGATTTTTATACCAGTTATCTCCCTCGTAGGATTTTCAGGGTTAATCCAATTGATAACAATTGTTTGATTGTTTGTTGGAGCATCAGTGGTTAGAGTCACATTTATAGCTTTATCATTATTACCAGGATCAGTTATACCACTATCATCAGGAACAAAACTATCAACATGCCTTACAGCACTTTCAGCGATAACGTCAAATCTGTAGAACTTAGTTGAATTTAGGTCTTCAAACACCTCTATCTGCGTAGTTCCATCGCCAGCATAAGCGATATTATATCTAGTATCATCTGGAGTAGTAGTAGTCGTGTCTACCTGAAATATTTTATTAGTTGAACCATATGCTTTAATTGTTATACTGGTTATGGGCGACGGAGGGTTTTTGGGATTCATCCAACTGACGACAAAAGTCGTGGGAGAAACTGGGGTTACAGTTACATTTGTAGCTCCATTATTATCAGCAGGTATAAATACTAAAGGTCCTCCAGTGATGTTTGTGACATCTAGAGTAGGATCCAGTGGTCTGTCTGGTTTAACTGGGTTTATCACAGGTCCAACATTATCAGTAGTGACACCATCTGGAACGGCTGCAGGGTTCTCTACTATGACATCAAAAACAAATACATAATATAGGTCTGGATTTAGTCCGCCAAATATCTCTGTTTGCGTTTTATTATTTCCGCCATAGTCATAGGTCTTTGTTATAGTATTTCCATCAGGAGTTCCAATCCCATCCTCGTTATCATAGCCAGTTGCGGTTACCTTTATATCGGTGATGGGTTCAGGGGGATTTTCTGGATTAGTCCAAATAAGGGTTACATTTCCTTCTGGCGGAACTGGGGTGGCAGTTAGATCATCTACAGCATAAGGTGTATAATTAACTCTTATTATCGTTCTGATAGGCAGCAGATTATTTGAATTGGAGTCGGGCTGATTAGATACAGTAACGGGGGCAAGTATAAACTCATAAAATAAAGTTCCATCTATAACCGTGACTATTTCTGTTTGGGTCTCGCCATTGCCAGCATAGGGAACCAGCGGTGTATGATAGACACGTTCCCTAACCTCAGTAGCAGTAGCAGAAGCAAATCCTTCTCCTGTAATATTTATATCGGTGATATTTACGCCAGGGTTTTGCGGGTTGGTCCAAGTAACCGAGAATCGATTAGCATCCAATGGACTGACTCTCAAGTTTATTAGGTCTGGAGAGCCGAAAGGGTTCCGAACTCGCTTACCAAAACCATCTGCATAAATGATTTGTGTCTTAACAATTGTGCCATCTCTAAGTACTGCAGCCAGAACGAATTCATAAAACAAACTGCTGTCATCAATATCTATGTTTGTAACTTGGATGAGGTTGTTGCCAGTATAATTTTCATTTACCTCTACATTTTTTGCATTACTACCCTGTCCACCAAATATATCATAACCGCTTGCATTGACGCTGACTTTTGCGATGGCACGTGAGGGATTGGCGGGGTTAATCCAGGTTACCGTAAAGGTATCTTCATCTATAGCATAGTATCTTACATCTGTAAAAATTATCCCAGCGATCTCGGGTAAGAATATACCTTCCTCTAAGGGCGCAATATCTTCACAAGAAGTCATGGCGAAAGATATAAACACTAGCGCCAAAGATCTGGTGATATTTTTTATAGAAGGTCTTAAAAGATCTTTTGAAAAGACCTTTATAAGTGGTTTTATAAATTTGTTGATAATCATGTTGGGAGGTTTATTATGATAGAAGGTTATTCTAAATTTTTAATGAGGCGACTGCCATTTTCCAACTAACAGGTAATCTGGCAACACTAAATTATGTATGTCTACACTACACATAACTTACATTATACATTAAAAATATTAAGTTTGTTTAACTATTTAATTAATTATTGAAAACAGCATATTGTTGATAATATGCGGAATATTGCATTAAGCTACTTATATACGTATAGCTAGTATATATATCCAGGCCTATAGAGAGTTTCATCACTTTAAGGTTTTTAGCCAACCCGACTTAGTCGCTTCATAAGATCTGTAACATTCAACTGTTCTAACTTCTCCTGACTGGAGAATATATCAACCAATTGAACGACCTCTTCTGCAGTAAACTTACTTTTGAGTGAAGCAGCAA
>VSKW01000578.1_pt1 | contig 13228 bp, 9 predicted proteins | sample 4798611 | NCBI WGS metagenome assembly VSKW01 (sample SAMN12179536, study PRJNA552185) | sponge metagenome | biome: deep-sea hydrothermal plumes; feature: spots directly above weak diffusing fluid; material: sea water; isolation source: sponge from the Crane site of a hydrothermal vent ...
TATGTTTCATTATGCATAAATCCTTTTATATTAAATAAATAAATATTTTATATTTATTATAGTTATTAAAGTAAAGTTATTTTCTTTTTATAGCATATTGATTAAACTGAAATGATTAAGTCATTATTTTAGGATGAAATAATCATGAATTATAAAGCCCCTGTGGATGATATGCGCTTTATTTTAATGGACGTATGGGAAGCGACTGTACAATTGAAACAATATGGCTTTCCTGAAGACATCACTGATAATACGTTATTATGCTCTATTTTAGAAGAAGCGGCACGCTTAGCGGAGCAAGTCTTACTGCCTATTAATCATACAGGGGATGAGCAAGGTGCTATTTGGGCTGATGGCAAGGTTACGCTACCTACCTCTTTTAAAACAGCTTATCACCTGTTAGGTCAAGGAGGTTGGATTGGATTAATGGGTGACGAAACGTATGGTGGCATGCAGATGCCAAAAGTATTAAGTGTTTTAGTAGAAGAAATGTTTTTTGCCTCCAATACTGCCTTATCCATGTATGCTGTATTAACCATGGGAGCTGCTTATTTGCTCGAACGTTACGCCTCTGATTATCTCAAGCAAACCTATTTACCTGCTTTGTATGATGGTAGTATCACAGCGACCATGTGCTTAACAGAAGCACATGCTGGGAGTGATTTAGGTTTAATTCATACGAAAGCCATTCCAATATCGCACGATATATATGCCATATCAGGTGAAAAAATATTTATTACAGGAGGCGAGCATAATTTAACAGATAATATTATTCATTTAGTTTTAGCTCGACTGAAAGGGGCACCAAAAGGAACTCAAGGCCTCTCTTTATTTTTAGTCCCTAAGTTTTTTAACAGGAAAAGTAAACTCATTAAAAATCATGTCACTTGTGCTAGCATTGAGAAAAAAATGGGAATTAAAGCCTCTTCTACTTGTGTCATGGTTTTTGATGCGGCAGAAGGTTATTTAATTGGCTCATTAAACCAAGGCTTAAAAACCATGTTTTCTATGATGAATTATGAGCGACTCTCGATTGCTTTACAAGGATTGGGATTAGGTGTAGCTTCATACCATACTGCTTTATCTTATGCACAAACAAGACAGCAAGGTCACAATACGCATCGCAATTCACCATCACCCGTCTCTATTATTGAACATGGAGACGTGAAAAGAATGTTGCTGACAATGAAAGCTTTTAATGAAGCAGGCCGTGCTTTAGCTTGTTATACAGCACTCAGTTTAGATATTGAAAAAATCACGAATCAAACCATGAGTCGCATTTCAATTTTAATACCTCTTGTGAAAGCATTTTTAACGGATATCGGGTTTGAAGTGACTGTATTAGGCCAACAAGTCTTAGGCGGACATGGATATATTTCAGAGTGGGGACAAGAACAACATGTGAGAGATGCCCGTATTGCTCAAATTTATGAAGGAACCAATGGGATTCAAGGTATTGATTTATTATCACGCAAAATCATTGGAGATCAAGGGAACAGTTTATTTGAATGGATAGATCATATGCACTGTGACGTCATGCAATCTTCTCATTCGAAATGCCTGCCTTGGATTACACAATGGAATTTGAGTATCACTGAATTAAAAAAAAGAACCACTGATTGCATTCAGACGGCAACATCACATTGGGTTAATGGACATGCGTGTACTTATTTACAGGTTATAGGCTATATTGCTTATGGCTATATGTGGATTAAAATGGCCAATACTGCTTCAAAAAAATTAGCAATGAATCCAGAAGAAGACGTCGTTTTTTTAAAAGATAAACTGAATACAGCTCAGTTTTACTTTGAGTCTATTTGGCCTCGTTTATATGGATTATTTTCAATTTTAGAGCAATCAAGCCATCAAGTGTTAGAAGCTTATCAGCCTGACACATTGAATCAATCAATGTCTCAGTGATCATGCATGATAAAGAGATGCTGTGAAATACAGTCGGTGATTATCAGTGCTACGGCTCAATTGAAGTAGCACTGACAATATCAAACGTCATTCATCTAGGCGACATAATGATTTTAAATGGCTTTATTTATCATCTAAAAAGCCTCGTAAATGCTCAGACCGGCTAGGATGTCTCAGCTTTCTCAAAGCTTTTGCTTCAATTTGACGAATCCGCTCACGTGTCACATCAAATTGTTTACCTACTTCTTCTAAGGTATGATCAGTATTCATATCAATACCAAAACGCATACGTAATACTTTAGATTCTCGAGGTGTGAGACCCACCAGCACTTCTTGCGTTGCATTTTTTAAACTAGATTGTGTCGCAGAATGAATCGGTAAATCTAAAGAAGTATCTTCAATAAAATCCCCTAAATGCGAATCGTCATCATCACCAATTGGCGTTTCCATTGAAATGGGTTCTCGAGAAATCTTCATGACTTTTCTAATTTTATCTTCTGGTAAATCCATACGTTCTGCTAATTCTTCAGGCGTAGGTTCTCGACCAATCTCTTGCAACATTTGTCGAGAGATACGATTAAGTTTATTAATTGTTTCTATCATATGCACAGGAATTCGAATCGTTCTAGCTTGGTCTGCAATAGATCGCGTGATCGCTTGACGAATCCACCAAGTAGCATAAGTTGAAAATTTATAACCTCGACGATATTCAAATTTATCCACAGCTTTCATTAAACCAATATTACCTTCTTGAATTAAATCTAAAAACTGCAGCCCGCGATTTGTATATTTTTTAGCAATAGAGATGACTAATCTAAGATTCGCTTCGACCATTTCTTTTTTAGCACGACGTGTTTTTGTTTCCCCTAAAAACAAGCGTTTATTGATATCTTTAATGTCATGAGTGGATAATTTTAAATCATTTGACAAGTCAATCATTTGTTTTTGTATTTGTATAATATCGGATTTGCAGTCTATTAATTGTTTAGAAAAAGGATATTTACCTTCAATTAAGCTATCAATCCAATTTAAATTACTTTCATTATTTGGAAAATGTGTAATAAAAAAAGCTCTGGATATTTTTGCTTTATCAACACATAACTTCATGATTTTTCTTTCATTTTTTCTTACTTGGTCTTGTGCGTTATGCACCCGAAAGATTAAGGCATCAAATACTTGCGGAACTAATTTAATGGGCGCAAAACTATCGGCTAATGCCTGTTGTGCCTCTATGACTGCTGGTGTATTGCGTTCATTTTTTTTCAGTATGGCAACGAAGGCTTTATTTTTTTCTTGAATATTTTCAAAGCGCAAGATCGCTTCATCTAGATTGAGATCTTCATCAGCTTCCAATAATTCATCATCACTTAATTCTGATAATTCTTCTAATTTTGCATTCGCTTCTTCAAATGCTTTTAAATGGCTTTGATCATCTAGATAAATATAGCTACCAAATAAATTCGTAATGCGTTTATCTGTGGCCAGAATATGGTCAAAATCTGCTAATACACTATCGACAATCCCAGGAAATTCTGATATTGAACGCATCATTTCAATAATGCCTTCTTCTATCCGTTTTGCAATTTGAATTTCACCATCTCGCGTTAATAACTCGACAGTCCCCATTTCCCGCATATATAAACGGACAGGATCTGTAGTACGTCCTGCATCTTGTTCAGCGGCTGCTAACGTAGCAGCGGCTTCATCTTCATCCGTTTCAACAGAGTCATGGCTTTCACTAAATAATAAAGCATCCTCTGACGGGGTTGTTTCAAAGACCTTAATACCCATATCACTAATCATATGAATGAAGTCTTCCACTTGATCAGGATCTGTAATTTCACCTGGCAAATGATCACTTACTTCAGCATAAGTTAGATAACCTTGTTCTCGGCCATGGCTAATCAGCGCTTTTAGACGAGATTTTTGTTGAGAGTTCCCAGACATATCAACCCTTTTACTATTCTGCTAAACATATGTTTTAAAGAAGAAGCGACGCATAAAAATTATAATTCTACATCTAAACGCTCTATTTGACTATGGCAATCATTGATTATCTTGCATCATAGCGCAATTCGTATTGTATTGAATAGCTAATTCATCAATTTTCAGGCTATTTTAAAATAGCATAGCGCATACTATCAACCTTATTCAGTCTTGTCGAATCGATAAAAAATATCACTGTGCTTAAGGTGTTGGCCTCATCGTAGCGAGCTCTCTTAGAAGATGAAGTTTATCTCGAGTTGGCGAAGACGCAAGTTTATCTTGATAAATTTTTTCAATTAACTGGTTAATTATATGATTCAAATCATCTTTTTTATTTAAATTTGGCAGCTCAAGTAATTGAGCTTCAATGAGCAATTGACCCAAAGGTGTATTGTACCAACTCCCTTGAATCATACTGACATTATGACAGGTCGTTGTTTGCATAAATTGAATTAAAGTGATTAATAATTGCGTATTCTGTCTCGTATCTTGTTGTAATTTTTGAATCACGTGAGCATTGATATCAGCAATTAAATGAGGGTAATATAATAATATTTTGATAATTCTATGCACTAATGACGCTTTGATTTTTGGTATATTATAAGTATAAATTGGTTGAGATATTGCAGATTGATGCTTTAAATGTGTATTTTGATACTGTTGATCTTCCGTTTCTTTTACAGGATGCATCTTGCTAGACGAGTCTAATAAATTCTGAATCATACCCATCGATAAACCCGTATATTTCGTCATTTCTTGCGTAATCAAGGTTTGATATGCACCTGTAGGAATTTTTTGAATATAATTTTTGGATAATTGTAAAAATTCAGCTTTACCTTCTAAAGTATTTATGTCTACAGATTCTATTATATTTTGAAATAAATATTCATCCAAAGCGAGTGATTTTTTATTCATATAGGTTTTAAATGCGTCTATTCCTTTTTTAAAAATGAAAGAATCGGGGTCTTCTCCTTCAGGTAAAAATAAAAATTGTACGCGATAACCATCCTTTAATGCAGGCAAGGAATGCTGTAATGCTTTCCAAGCAGCATTTTTTCCTGCTGTATCAGCATCATAGCAAAAAATCACATGGTGAGCATATTTGAATATTTTTTGAATATGCTCAACCGTAATTGCCGTGCCCAAGGTGGCAACAACTTGTGTAATACCATGCTGATATAAGGCAATAACATCCATATAACCTTCAACAATCATTAACATATTCAATGTTTTATTTTTCTGCTTGGCTTCATACAAACCATATAGTGTCTGACTTTTTTGAAAAATAAGTGTTTCAGATGAATTTAAGTATTTAGGGTTTTGATGATCTAATATTCGCCCACCGAAAGAAGTCACTTGTCCTTGCATATTTCGTATTGGGAAAATAATACGATGTCTAAAACGATCATATAAATTCTGTTTATTTTCACCTTGAGCAAATAAGCCGCTATCTTTTAATTGTTCTTTTGTATAACCTTGCGGTAATAAAGCATCATAGAGAAGATTCCACGCGTTGGGCGCATATCCAATTTTAAAAGTTTTCATCATATCAGAGGATATACCGCGATTTTCAAGATATTGTTTTGCTACTATATTCTGTTTTTCAGCATACTGTTTTTCATAGAAAATGGTCGCTTTTTGTGCTATAGCATACAGCCTCATCAATTTTTCTTGCATGATTTTCGAAGTATGTGGTTTTTCTTTTGGAATATCAAGCCCATGTTGTTTTGCTAAATATTCGATAGCTGCCGGAAACGACATTTCTTGATAATTCATTAAAAATGATACAACATTTCCTGAAACACCACACCCAAAACAATAATAAAATTGTTTTTCTTTTTGAACATGAAAGGAAGGTGTTTTTTCTTGATGAAAAGGACAGCATGCAGAGTAATTTTGCCCTGTTTTTTTTAATGGCAGGGATTCTGATATTAATTCAACAATATCTGTTCTAGCTAAAATATCATTAATAAAAACTTGTGGAATTAATTTATTCATGGGATTAAAAGCAAGACTCCAGGTGTTATTATTAATTCATTGCGTGAAACGGTTAGTCTGCCTTCATCTTATCATACATTACATGAAAAATATCCATTTGATATGCTTGTTTTGTTGAAATCAGCAGCTAGCTTAAGAGGATAGTATTCGAATAATATCGACATCAGCTTGTACAGGATCAACGCTTTTGTTGATTTGCTCAGACACAGGAGATAATGTGTCAAGTGGCGGATCAACAGGCACATCATGATCGACTGTTTTGAGTGATTGAAAATCAAAAAACTGAGTATCTGCAAGATGAGAAGGGATTACATGCTGTAAAGCTCTGGACATATTATCAACACGCCCTGGAAATTGTTGCTCCCAGGTTTTGAGCATCGTTTTCAAAGATTGGCGCTGTAGATTTGTTTGCGTACCACATAAATTACAAGGAATAATAGGAAATTGCATTAACTGGGCATAGCGAATCAAATCTTTTTCTCGAGCATAAGCCAAGGGCCTAATCACGATATGTTTTTGATCTTGGCTCAGTAATTTAGGTGGCATCGCTTTGAGTGTTCCTCCATGAAACATATTTAAGAGTAATGTTTCCAATATATCATCGCGATGATGTCCAAGGGCGATCTTGGTTGCGCCAATTTGATCTGCTGTATGATATAAAATACCACGTCTTAATCTAGAACATAAAGAACAAGTTGTTTTTCCGGCTGGAATCTTAGCTTTGACAATACTATAGGTATCTTTTTCAATGATATGATACGGAACGCCTTTTTTTGTTAAATATTCAGGCAAAATATGTTCTGGAAAGCCAGGTTGTTTTTGATCTAAATTGACAGCAGTAATCGTAAAATGAAGTGGGGCATTTTGTTGCAAATTAAGTAAAATTTCCAATAGGCTGTAGCTATCTTTGCCACCAGAAACACAACACATAATATGATCATTTGCTTCAATCATATTAAAATCACTGATTGCACGCCCCATATCTCTGCGCAGCTTTTTTCTTAATTTATTGAGCATAATCGTTTCAGAATGTGACAATGTTGGCATAAGTAGGTAGTCAATGGGCTAATAAGTAATGAAGTAATCAGATATTTCTCAACATCAGGTACAGGTTCTGTATTTCAGGTTAACACGATATTCATCGATCAGGACATCATAGCACAGACGAAAAGGCAATGCATTTCAGATTGAGATCGATAAGCCGAATAAGGCAATGATTGCTCAGTATCAAGTCATCCACTTTTCAATTAAAGTTCGAAAATGATCTATATTATTTTTATGAGGTGATTGTGAAAAATCTGTTATAATCCGTCGAAAAGCACGCGCATGAGGTTGGCCATAAAATAAACCTAAGAGATGCCGTGTGATTTGATGTAACGGAATGTTTTGCTGATGACAAGCTTCCATATAAGGCAGCATCGATTCGAGTATGGACAATCGAGATACAGGGACAGCTGTTGCATGAAAAACATCTTGATCTAATTGGTGCAACCAATACGGATTTTGATAAGCTGCGCGACCAATCATCACACCATCAACTTGATTTAAATGTGTCCGAATAGAGGCTAAAGTGTGTATGCCACCATTGATAATAATGTGCAATGATGGGAAATCGCGTTTTAAACGATACACGGTCTCATAACTAAGAGGTGGAATACTTCTATTATCTTTTGGGTTAACGCCTTGCAATATTGCAATACGCGCATGCACAATGAAGCGTTGACATCCTTTTTCTGCAACGCAAGCAACAAAATGAGCTAAACGTTCATACGTATACTCTGGATCTTGTTTTCGTGTTTTAACACCAAGACGATGTTTGACTGTAACAGGGATGTCTACAGCTTCTTGCATCGCTTCCACACATTGCGCTACAATTTCAGGTGTTTTCATTAAACAAACACCTATTTGACCTTTTTGAACACGTACGCTAGGACATCCTATGTTGAGATTAATTTCTTGATATCCAAACTGTTGGCCTATTTTCGCAGCACGTATCAATTCTTGTCGATTAGATCCACCTAATTGCAAGGCAACCGGTTGTTCTTCATGAGAAAAACATAATAACTTCTGAGTATCACCATGTATAATTGCCGAAGCAGTTATCATTTCAGTATATAACAGCATATTGTGATTTAATAATCTCAAAAAATAACGAAAATGTCGATCTGTATAGCGAATCATTGGCGCCATACATAGTGTATATGCTGGTATTTTTTTGACGTTAGCTTTGCTGAGCATTATCGTTATACTGCCTGTTAAAAAATAGCAAATTAGAGGCCTTTATTCTGTTTTTGTGTTGCAAAAAATAGCTAAAAAGTATAGCACAGACGAATCTCTAGTACCGTCTACTATTCGTTATTGTGTCATATATTGATCAAAACATCACAACCTCATACGCTTTTACTGAAAGAGCTCATTATTTAAAAAAACACTATTTTCATGCCTATATCTTTGAATTAAATTGTCTTTATATTTTTTTTCATGCCTATATTTTAGAGAGACTAACGAAGTAGTTGATCATTCATAACAAGTATTGAACTTAATGTATAAAAATAACTCCAAAAGACAGAACATGAACGAGATTTTTTACATTGCGTATCAGAACTCTTATATTAATCAACCTTAAAAAGTAGATATTATGATTTCTAATTTTATTAGCTTTATACATACTGAAATGATTGCTACCTCAAAACAAGCTGAGTGTGTCGCTTGGATTGAGTATCAAAAAGGAAGTCGCTCATTATGGGTTGCATTTTCTCCTTATTTTGAACCTATTGCAATAGAATCGACCGAAGATACTGCTGGATTATCGATTATTCAGGTTGATCTATCAGATTCAGCTCATTATTTGCTTTATATGCTTGAAGAAAAAAAGCAAGATGGTTCGATTTGTAATCAACTCTATCTCTTTGATTTGCGTACAATGAAAGTATTACAGATATTCTCTGATGTTCATCAATGGATGATGAATGAATCACAATCGACTTTACTCTATGTCGCTAAAAGTAAAGATAATATACTGATGGAGTATGATTTCAAATCTTCTCATAAACGATGTATTTGGGAGCTTTCTGGTCAGATCATCAATCTTTCACTGTATGCATTAGAGCAAAAAATAGCTATTTGTTATAACCAAAACGGACATCATCTTTTATCTATTATTTATTTGAAAACAAATCAAATGATATGGGTATCAGACAATTTAGATGACGCAATAGACCCTATTTGGTCTCCAAATGGCAAAAATTTAGCTTTTTTAGTCAAAGATTATGATTTGATTGAAGGATGGATGCCCATTTCTAATTGTGATCTACCTGCTTATTCGATTATGTTATTTCAGGAAACATCTCAACAATTAGAGGTATTATGGAATAGTCACAGTTTACCGATTGCAAGCTATTCTTCTCAAGAAGGCCACAGACCCATTTCATGGTTGAATAATCAGCAGCTTATTTTTTGTCATGAAGGCAGTCAATGGGAGCATGCGCACAGCTTAAATATCAATGATAAACAGTGTATTGCTTTAACATCTGGTGATTTTTTAGTGCGAGACTTATCCGTATGCCAGAAAACTGAACGCATTTTTTTAATCAATAATCGACATCATCTCTCACATTATGGTATTGATATCATACAATCAGGCCAACTGGATACAACAGATACACTTGCATTGCAAACAGTATTATCAGAACGTTTAGCTTTTTCGATTCAAGTGATTTCAAAAACCGGGCGCTATATTGCTTTTTTAAGTGCTAGTGAAACGATGCCTATTGAATTAACAATTTATGATTTAGAAGAACAACAACTCATTTATCCTAGACGATTATTAGCTGATTTTATATCATTTAATTATAATGATTTTTCACCTATTCAGATGACGAATCAAACCTTTAAAGCAATTGATCATGTCACATCAGAAGCACAAGTCATGCAGCCAGCACGCATCAGTCAGCATGCTGCTATTATTCATCTACATGATGGGCCTGGTAAGCAAAATTTACCCGGTTTTCAGCCTTCTTTAGAAATGAGTTTACATTATGCGCTATGCCGATATTTGACACACATGGGTTTTATCGTCGTCAATTTAAATTACAGAGGCTCTAGTGGATACATGCGTGATTTTCGAGAAGCACCATACCGCGCCTGGCATGGTGCTAGTGAATATAATGATGTATTAGCTTCAGCGAAATGGTTATTAACTCAAAAAACGCTATGCCATAAAAAAATTGGATTGATGGGAAAGGGATGGGGAGGCTATCTAACCGCGTTAGGTTTAGCAAAAGATAGTCATTTATTTCATGCTGGCATTGATATACAAGGCTTTCATCATTTCCCTCAATTATTTAGGCATAGCTCACGATTTATGCGCTCAACACATTACAATCTGAGCGCTTTATTTCAAGCAGAATCAGTTAGTCGTGATATGGCCTGCTCGCAACTGGCAATAGAAAATTCTCCTTGGAATTACTTACAAAGCTGGATGAGTCCAGTTTTATTGATTTATAGTGAATATAATGAACCTATTTTTTTAGAAGAAGGTAAAAGATTACGTTATATGTTAAAAAAACAAGGCGTGAAAGTTGATTCTTATTTATTTACAGATGAGTATATATTATTTCAATATCATGATTCTTGGAGAATTTTTTATAATTTAATCTGTGATTTTTTTAATCAAAAATTAAATTGTCATGATACCTAATCATAGCATCATTCACGTTAAACCCTTGCTATTGATTCATATTTAATAAGCTATCGTTCATAGTCTACCCTTAAAAAAATTAATAAATATTCTATAATTCAATCAACTAGGTATTAATTTGTTGTGTACTATTTCCCAGTTATTGGTTATTTATGATATAAAACATGGGAACAAAATGACAGAACAAGACACACAGACATGACAAAAAAATTTATTTCAACATAAATTGAGCAATCTACTTGATCATGAAATCATTCTTTGAACAAAATAATCAAGACTGAACGAAACAATCAACATCTTCTTAATCTATAGAAATATAGTTTAATCATTATAATTCAAGAATATTGAACTTTTCTTATCATACAATGTTTCACATAGACTGCCTAGCTTATAATGTGCACGATTTGCAATAAAAAAATATGTTGTATATTGCCTTATTATCTCATGTGATCGGTGTTTTTTATATCGCACAAATTATAGACTAGATATCAGTATAATGACTTAAATAATCACTCTCATTGTCAATTAAATGAGGCATTCATAATGGAAAAACATTCACAAAATCAATTTTTTGCTTGTAAAAATAAATCACTTACTGATAGTCCAATACAGAGGCAGTCTATCTAGAATCTGTCTGTCATAAGGTTTGATAGAGCGGTTTCACCTATGAAGACTGAGCCAGTCGTTTTATGGAAGAAACGGCAGTCAATCATCGTAAACGTAAACTTAGCGAACACAGTGATAGCAATCATAATGAAGACAAGCTTCTTCCTATACGTCGGCACTTTGATATAAGTTCCTCTCAGAAGAGCTGTTCTCTAGAAAGAATAGCGATAGGTTTTTCAGAAATACACAAATCAATAAAATTAGTAAAAACAATCAATTTCTCTTTATATGGTATATCGATGACTATACCAAAACATAACATCAATAAGGACGATCTAGTCATCAGTCTGGATACTAGTACATCAAACGCTATCAAAACTAACCAATTTCTTGCAAAACATAATTGATCAAATCTCTTGTATATCAAGTAAAAACATGCAAGCATTAGATGAAGCATGCTTGTCACATGATTTGTCTCTGAATACATTTGTTAAATCTTCAGCCTAGTGTGTCTTTTTCTTGCATTTTTTGCCCAAATTGTATATCAAAAACAACCAATAACCGGAAAATATTACACAACAAATAACATATAGTGAATTGAATTATATAATATTGATTACTTTTTCAAAGTCGACTATTTATTATTTTTGATGCATATTTGAATAGCTTGTGATAAAGACTATACTGAATAGAGTTGTCAATTTTTCATCGATACTTATTATCATGGCAATGCGATCTGTTCTTTTAATTTTCAGGCTGTCTACTGGTTCATATCATATTATTTGTTAATCTAAACTCTATCATAGTTCGTCTTTTTTATCTTTCATGCTCAATAAGAATAAACATATGTTCATACAATATTATAAAATGTATTTTTATCCTATTCTGATACAACTGATGGTTGTTTATTGCTGCAAAACGAATGCTTCTGTTCTGCTGGAGTAGTTAGATATTATTTCAAAAAAACATCCTTCTATAGAACACTTAGATCCATTGCAGAATGCCATGTTACACTATTTAAATATTAAAGCAGAACAAAAAGCGCAATATTATGAATTTTTTTGTCATATCAAAAAATACTTAACAGATAATCAACTATATCATCAAATAGTCAATGTCGAGGAAAATGCTATCAGGGATCATTTTCAACCATACTGGACGAATCTATCTATAGATGAGTTTCTTCGCTCCATTTCATGTGATATTTTTCTTAAAAGTCATACAATCCCCTTACAAGCATTACAAATGCTTATTACGAGAAGATAATAATTTATTCATTTATATTGACATTCTTCAAAATATACAGAAGACCTTATTAAAAGAGTTACACGATTTGACAGATCATTTAGTCGACCCCACAAAATAACATTAATACCATATAATTAAATTAATTATATATTAAATTATAGTTTCATATTGCTCAGTTATTGGTTTTTTTGATATCAAACCTGGAAAAAAATGAAAGAAAATTATACGGAAACTGGATAAGCATATTATTTCATACTTTCCCTGCTGCATGAATAGCATCATACTTTGACAACAAGAGGTCACATTGAGAGCTTTCTTCTGCTGTCAAAATCAACTGCTGGTTAGTCATCTTTATTATTTATCGTGAGCATTAACTGCCAAAACAATATGAGCAGAAAAACGCGTTAATCTTTTCATCAAAAAAAATAATGGAAAATTATTGCTCTTTGCTCCCAGATTTTGCTTATTTTGCCTAGATATAAAAGTGCTCATATTATTACAAGCACTCGTTCTGGCATTAGCATAGAATATGGTAGATAATTGTTGATCTATATTGGCATGATAGGTATAGCAATCTGTATTCAGCAGGTATAGCGTGTCGGGTTGTACTGCAGTCCAGTATACAATTTCTTGTGCCGTTCGATGCAACCATTGTGAATATTATTCCTGAGTCAAGCTCAGTAATGTACTAGGTGTTAAATCGGCGCTATGCGTATTATCGCATAAAGCCATCCAACCTTGACTAAATTGACTAAGAGTCTCATCTACAAA
>VSKW01002241.1_pt1 | contig 13133 bp, 8 predicted proteins | sample 4798611 | NCBI WGS metagenome assembly VSKW01 (sample SAMN12179536, study PRJNA552185) | sponge metagenome | biome: deep-sea hydrothermal plumes; feature: spots directly above weak diffusing fluid; material: sea water; isolation source: sponge from the Crane site of a hydrothermal vent ...
AAAGCGCCGGGTTTTGGCGACAGACGCAAAGCCATGCTAGAAGATTTAGCGGTGCTTACAGGGGCGCAAGTCATTTCAGAAGATTTGGGTATCAAATTAGAAAATGTGACATTGGCTATGTTGGGCACAGCGAAACGTGTTAATATCACCAAAGACGAAACCATCATTGTTGATGGGGCGGGTAAGAAAAAAGATATTGATGGTCGTGTTTCACAAATCCGCAAGCAAATAGAATCCACCACATCAGATTACGATAGCGAAAAACTACAAGAGCGTCTTGCCAAATTGGCAGGCGGTGTTGCGGTCTTGCGTGTTGGTGGGGCAACAGAGATTGAGGTGAAGGAACGCAAAGACCGCGTTGATGACGCTCTCAATGCCACGCGGGCAGCAGTTGAAAGCGGCATCGTGGCGGGCGGGGGCACGGCATTATTATTAGCGATTGCTGCCGTTGCAAAAATGGTTGATAAGAATCCAGATGTGCAAGCGGGTATCAATATCGTGCGCAAAGCACTAGAAGCCCCGGCGCGCCAAATTGTAGATAATGCAGGGCTAGAAAGTTCTGTGGTTATTGGCAAGGTGATGGAAAGCAAAGGCAAGTTAGGTTTTGACTCTCAAAACGAAAAATATTGTGATCTCATTGAGGCGGGTATTATTGACCCGACCAAAGTTGTTACAACGGCTTTGCGTGATGCGGCATCGGTTGCTGGTCTTTTGATAACAACAGAAGCGATGGTTGCCGAACTACCAGCGCCAGATGCCTCAACCCCTGCTATGCCTGATATGGGCGGCATGGGTGGTATGGGCGGCATGATGTAAGCACACAAACCTCCACTTAAAGGGGGCTATGAATAATAGCCCCCTTTTTTAGAGGGATTTTTCGGGAAGTTTTATGAAGAAAAGATTAAGGATTATAGCGACAATTAACGCCAATATGCCTAGTCAAAAGGCTTTGTTTCTGCTAGGTTCTGCCGCTTGAAACACCCGATAGATAGAAGATGATAGGAGATGATGAGATGACACAAATAAAAAACCATAAACAGCTGCCCCTTATCGGTGCAAGCATCATGCTATTCTCATTTTTTGTTATAGCGACTGCCACTTCGGCACAAGAAGATTTAACGGCAGGCGGCACAGATAGCGGTTCAGCTCTTACACAATCGGGCTCTACACAATCAGGCTCTACACAATCGGGCTCTACACAAAGTGCGCCTTCACCTTCCATCTCATCACCCTCTTCACCAAAAGAATCGGCTCGTCTCAACTTTTTACGCCTCAATCCTTCTAATCAATATAAGGGCGAGGCACGCGAGAAAAGACAGAAAGAACAAAGCAAACCATACGAGCCACTGAAAGAGATTACCTTTCCTTTTTTCACACCAGCAGAATCTAAAAAAGCCGACCAAGAAGCGCAAATGGCACAAAGAGAATCGGCGCGCCTCGCTGGGCAAGCGACAGGTATTGCGATCATAGAAAAAAGTTTGCGTTATCACCCCGCCATCGCCAGTGCCACACAAGATATTTGCGAAGCGCAATATAGTGTCTTGCTTGGCAAGACAGGTTATTATCCCCGCATCAATATGAACTTATCGGGCGGCGATAAATGGGTAGATGAAACCACACGTGTTGATGTGCAGGGCAACAGCACATCCAGCCCCGAATATGATAGTCGTGGTGTCAATGCGACATTGACATTACGCCAGCCCCTTTATGATTGGGGTCGCACGTCTGCCACCATTCGTGGTGCCAAAGAACAAAGAGGCGTTGCCGTTCTCAATCGCACCATCCGTATGGAGGAGCAGTTAGCGGAATTTTATCGTATGGCGTTTCAATATGTGTTGCAAACCCAGTTGATTTCCCATGTAGAAAATGTGCTGACAGATGTCCAAGCGGGTGTTGATACAATGGAAGCGCGTTTCAAAGCGGGGGCGGCACGCCTTGCCGATGTCCGCCAAGCCAAGATTTACCAATTAGAAGCGGAAGGTTTATTTGACCAAGCCACCCGCGACCGCGATGCTGTCGTCCGCGCTATGGATACGACTTTCGGCTTAAACCCAAAAAATGCAGAAAATGCAGTGCGCGCATTTATCACGGCTCGTCCTGATATTCCTGCCATTATTACAGCCGATGAAACATTTGAAGCCCGCCTTATTCGCCGCAATATCATGCGCGCCAAAGCCGAGCACCGCCGCTTACAAGCAGAACGCCTTCCGGCTTTTGAGGGTGTTGTCACGGCACGGATTTGGGACATCAAAGACATAGGCACTAGATGCCAAAATGGCTCCAGCAGTCGTGATTGCTCCACCCATGAAGTGGTCGGCGCTATAGAATTTAATATGCCGCTTTTTGATGGCGGTGCCAATGCTGCCCAACGTGGTGGCTTAAATGCTCAAAGACGAGGGCTAGAAGCAGAACTCGCTTCGGCAGAACGCCGCCACGATGCCGAAAGTCGCCGTGTCCAAGACCGCCTATTGGGGCAGATACAACAATTATCACAAGGTGCCGAACGCCTAACAGCGATGTCGGAACAATTTGAAAGTCAAAAACTCGTGCAAGAACGCACCCGTGCCGACCCGCTCGGTGTTATGTCTTTACAGCAAAACTTTTCTAATGCGCAAGCTCAGCAATTGGGTTTAGCAATGCAAGCGGAACTCACGCGTATGGAGGCTTTGTTTCGTGCGGGGCGCTTATCCCAAACGCTCAACATAGAAATCGGAGATAGCGGATGTTAGAACAAGAACCAGAGCAAAAGCCAGGTCAAAACCCAGAGCAAAAGCCAGAGCAGCAACCAGAGGAAGAGAAAAAAGAGCAAACCCCTGAAGAAAAAGAAGCCGCTCTTCGCGACACTGGCGAATATATGCGCCATTGGTTCTGGGGTCCCGTTTTGGCGTGTCGCCAAGTCTATATGCAAGTGATAGCCGCTTCCGTATTGATTAACTTATTTGCGCTCGCTTCATCGCTTTATATTATGACCGTCTATGACCGCGTCATCCCGAACGAGGCGATAGAAAGCCTGTGGGGTCTCACCATTATTATGATGGTGATTATCGTCTTTGACTTCACCTTAAAAACCATTCGCGGTCAGTTCGTAGATGCCGCAGGGGCAAGGGTAGATAGGGTGGTTTCTGAAACTTTATTCCACCGCATCGCCCGCCATGATACATCGCTTAACAAGCAAGCGGTCGGGGCATTATCAAACACCGTGCGCGATTTTGAAGTCCTAAAAGAAGTGATTGGCTCTGCCAGTTTCACCGTTTTCTCTGACTTACCTTTCATCGTCTTGTTCTTATTTGTGTTGTGGGGCATTGGCGGTCCTGTTGCGGCAGTGCCGGCTATCATCGTGCTAGGCGTGGTGCTTTTTGGTATTTTATTACAGCCTGTTATGCGCCGTCTCACTTTGGCGGGTATGATGCAGGGGCAGGGCAAGCAAGCCGTTATGGTAGAAATGATATCGGCTCTTGAAACCTTAAAAACCATGACGGGCTTATCTATGTTGCGTCGTCGTTGGTTAGAATCTGTGGTTAATCAGGCGGTCGCCAACCGCAAGACTCGTTTCACTTCGCAACTCACGCAGCACGTTACACAATTGGGACAACAGCTCAGCCAGATTGGTATTGTTGTTTATGGCGTGTTCCTTATCGCTGATGGCACATTGACGATGGGTAAGCTCATTGCTTGCGTTATTCTATCGGGTCGGGTGTTAGCCCCTTTGGGTCAGCTGACACAATTATTGGGTCGTTTGAATCAAGCCGTTGCCGCCTATCGCAGTCTCGGGGCGTTGTTGGACGGCACCACTGACGAAGAATCCCGTGCGGGTCAAATCCGCCGTGATAAGCTCAATGGCGATATTAGTTTCCGCCATGTCACTTTCGCTTACGAGGGTCGTGAGGACCCGACCTTAAATGATGTTAATTTTGAAATTGCGGCGGGCGAGCGTGTTGGTATTTTGGGTCGCATTGGCACGGGCAAGACGACTGTTTTGCGCTTGCTCATGGGGCTACAGAAACCGAATAACGGTCTTGTTATGGTAGATAATGCCGATGTCCGTCATCTCCACCCTGATGATTTACGCAATAATATGTCTATCGTGTTTCAAAACCCGGTTTTATTTTCGGGCAGTGTGCGTGAAAATCTTCTTATGGGTGCGCCCGATGCGACCGATCAAGATTTAATAGATGCGGCGACGGCTTCTGGTTCTATGGATTTCATAGGCACCTTGCCGGGCGGTTTTGACTTCCAGCTCAGCGAGCGTGGTAACGAGCTATCGGCGGGTATGCGTCAATCATTGGCGATAGCGAGGGCGATGATAGCCAAGCCGTCCATTTTATTATTGGACGAGCCGACAGCTGCCCTAGATGCTGGCACGGAACAAGCGCTTGTCAATTCATTAGATGCGGCAACAAAGGGGATGACTTGTGTATTTGTCACACACAGGGGTTCGATGTTGCAGATGGCGGATAGGATAATGGTTGTTGATAATGGGCGCATTGTTGCTGATGGTCCTCGCGATGAGATATTACAGCGCTTGCAAAACCAGCAAGCCCAAGCGCAACCAACAGGCAGCAGCACACCACAAGGCGGCAGCACACCACAAGGCGGTAGCACACCGCCGCAAGCGCCCCCTCAACCCGCACAATAATAGGCAGATATAATGGAACAATTCATAGAGCGATTAAAAACGATATTCGGGCAGGTCAAGCAACGTTCCCAAGAGGCGCGCGCCCTTGCGTCCGCTTATATCAAGCAAGGTCTAGCGTGGCTTATCACGACTTATATAAACAGCCCTGTGAAGACAAGGATAGATAATTTTCGCACCACTTATATCGGCAAATGGTTAGAGGGGCATATTTTACGCATCGCTGCCAGCATCTATAATGGCTGGCGCCAAGTGCGTAGTGTTTATAAAAAACTAACCAGCCCCCCCCCAGACCCGCTTATGGCGGCGCTGATGATGGCGGGGCAAAAAATAGATATTGACGAAGACCCGACCCAATTAAAAGGGCGGCGTGTTTTCATTATTATTGCGGCATTCTTTTCGATTTTAGTTTTCTGGGCGGCAACGACAGAGCTTGATTCTGTTGTCCGTGCTGAGGGTCAGGTTGTGCCGCCGGGTTCTGTGCAACTGGTGCAAAATCGTTTATCGGGCAGTCTGGTTACTATCCGTGTTGCTTTGGGTGATAGGGTAGAGAAGGGCGATGTTTTATTCCGCCTTGAAGATGAAGAGGTTAATGCTAATTTTGATGATAATGAAATCATGCGCCTATCGGCACTGGCAAAAGTGGTGCGTCTCACGGCAGAGAAAGATGGGGCAGAAGATATTGCGTTTCCCGCTTGGATGCGCCGCCAGTTCCCGGATGCGGTCGCCTCGGAGCAATCGGTGTTTGAACGTCGTTTGAATGCGCTGCAAAAACGCCTCATCGTGATTGACCAGCAAGTGCGTGAAAGCGAAATCATTGTGCAAAATATAAAAGAACAAATCAAAGTATACGGACCCCTCGTTGAGGGGGGGCACGAGCCGCGCCTGACGATGATTGACCTTAATGGTCGTTTGGCGCAAGCCTCATTAGCGGTGGAGCGGGGGCGTAGTGAATATGAAGCGACCGCTTCCAACTTCCGCGCCGATTCCGCCAGAGAGTTAGCCGATGTCCAAACCCAAGCCGACCAAGCCAATGCGCGTGAAGATGCGTTTCGTATGAAAGTTAATAATGCGGAAGTGCGCGCCCCTGCCGATGGTGTTATATCAGCAGTGCACGTCAAAACAGAGGGTGCGGTGGTGCAAGCAGGTACGGTATTGGCAGAGATTGTCCCCGACCAAAAGAATGTTATCGTTGAAGCCAAATTATCTGCGCAAGATATTGCCAGTGTTTTTCCGGGTCAAATCGCCCAGATTTCTTTATCGGCGTATGATGTGTCGCGTTATGGCAATTTAGAAGGCAGGGTGTTAAAAATCGCCAGCAATACCATGCAAGACGACCCCTCTTTGCCGCCTTATTATCTCACCGTCATAGAAGTGCCAACAATTAAGTTTTCTAAATCAGATGAGGCAGTGGAGATTACCACAGGCATGGCGGCAGTGATTGACATCATCGGGGCGAAGCGCACCATATTGAGTTATATATTCACACCACTGGATCGCGCCACCAGCATCGCCTTTAGAGAACAATAAACTCTCTTAAATAAAAACCTACCAAACCATAATGGCACGCACAATCAAGATGACACCTAGTGTGTAAATAATCCGTCCCGTCCAACGAAAAAATGTCGCATCCGCCATATTATCCAAAACGCGTTTGCCAAAAGTTGTGCCAATCATAGTGGTGATAACACACACACCCAACAACACCCCATCGGGAAAGTTGTTATTGGCATTAGCGACCAACACACCAAAATAAATGATTTTAGCAATATGGGCGAGGGCTTGTGCGACCGCTTTTGTTGCCACCACTTGATGGCGTGTCAGGCTGGTGCGTTGATAGAAAACATCAAGCAAAGGACCACCCACACCCGTCAGCAAACTCGTGGCTGTGATAGTTAACCCCGATAATAGCGCGTGGGCGGGGCGTTCGGCATTAAGTGCCAGCGATTTCGGGATAGCCGCCGCCGCAAATGGCAATAGCCCTAGCGACAATAGCACGACTGCTTTATCGGGGGCGAAGCGCACCAGCGACAACAACGCCAATGCCCCAACGCCGCCGACCAAAAACAAAGCAATAATACGCCATTGAATATCGGCGCGATTTAAGAATGCCCTAAAGCCATTAGAGGTCAGTTGTATCAACCCATGCAGAACAAAGGCCGCCCCTATCGTTGGCAAAAGAGACACCAACAAGGCCATTAAAATCACCCCACCCAACATACCAAATATGCCCGATAAAAAAGCCGTCCCCAATGATGTGGCAATAATGGTTAAGGCAATGGCGGGTGTCATAGAGCGTCTTCCAACCCACTCAACAAGCGCGAAAAGAATAAATTATTCTGCTTATAGATCATCACCTGTTCGGGTTCTTGTATAATGGCATCACACGCAAACCTTTTTAATAAAGCCTCGCAAATCTCATGGATACTGCCTTCATTTTTTGGCACCAAGAATTTATTCTGCCCAATATAATGAGCGCCATATTTATTTGTGAATTTTTCAACTTCTTCTTTATAATTTATGCCAATATCATATTGTGTGCCCGCCCCATATCCCGCCGTGCCATAAACAATCAATTGCATTTTATAATAACGTGGCGCGCGCAAGCGGGCTTCCAATTGTGTCAGCAAAGCCTTCGCTTGCAAAAGCGGTATTTCCTCCCATGCTGCGCCAAGACTCGCCACCAGATTGGCTTCACTCTCTAACAGCAAGCCATCTTTTAATATGCGCAAGCCATTGGCTTTTAAGGTTTCGCCAGTGGAGGTTATATCAACAATCGCCTCGGCAGCCCCACTGGCGGGTGCGCCTTCGGTGGCACCATCACTATATTCTGTTACCGCATCATAGACGCCATGATTGCTTAAAAAATCACCCGTAAGGCGGCGATATTTTGTGGCAATACGGATAGGGCGATTATGTTTTTTTCTAAAATCAACCGCCATTTCTGCCAAATCATCCATTGTCGTTATGTCCGCCCATTCGTCGGGTATGCCAATCACAACACTGGCTTTGCCAAACCCCAAAGGGTGCAATAGGCTCACAGAAGATTCCATATCTGCCGATTTTTCACGCAATAAATCCTCGCCGGTAATCCCCAAATGCACATCACCCGCCAGCAGGCGTGTAGCAATCTCACCAGCCGATAAATAAAGCACGCGCGTTTTATCCAGCCCCTTTATGCGCCCCTCATAGCCACGCATAGGGCGTATTAATGCCAATCCCGCATCCCTAAATAACGCAGAGGCTTTTTCTTCCAGTCGCCCTTTAGACGGCACAGCAATGATTAACTCTTTCATGATAAATTTTCCCCCTGTAATGACAAGGCTTCTTCTAGGCGGTCGAGAAAAATCACCCCGCCAACAGCAGCAATATCTTGCTTTGCCCCCAAGCCCCGTAATAAATTATCATATCGCCCCCCGACCGCTATCGGTTTATTATTGCCCAATTGGGGCGCATAGATTTCAAAATTAATGCCTGTGTAATAGGACATTTTGCGCCCTTGCGTCATATCAAATTGTAAATTTTCAGGCAATATACCAATAGCCCCTGCCAAATTCTTCCAATAACCATCAAAGGCAAAAAATTCATGGACAGGACTACTATCAATAATCATTAACGCTCCCATCAAAACAGATTCGGGCGTACCCCTTAATGATAATAATTTCTGCAATTGTTGCTTTTGCTTTGCCGTCAAAATATTTTTATCAATCCCCTTATCATCAATCCCCTTATCATCAGCCCCCTTATCATCAGCCCCCTTATCATCACTCTCTCTTTCATCGCTCTCCTTTTCATCACTCTCCTTTTCATCACTGGCACTTTCACCACCCCTTATGCCAACGTCCCAACTATCTAATAATTTTTCCATATCACGCCCTCTATAATAATGGCGTATCAAACGTTGTGTAAGTTTTTCACCCAGTTCCATCGCCATTACGGCAAAAGGAAAAACTCTAAAATCATTCACTTTGATTTTATAATCAGATAACCCCGCCTGATCTATCACCGCCAAAATTGTCCCCAACACAAGCGCATTATCTTCAGCAGGATATTTAGAGTCCCCCAAAATCTCTATCCCTGTTTGAATAAATTCGCGCGCTTTACCACTCTTTGTTTGTTGCCGCCTTTGATAACGAAACGCCACCCCCTCATAAGAAAATAGCGACCGCGTCTTTTTACCAGAGGCAATATAGGCAAGGGCAGTCGGCACCGTTAAATCCGGGCGCAAACATAATTGCTCCCCCGCAGGATCCGTAAAACGATAAAGCCGATTCTGCATTTCCTCCCCCAGCAAATTGATATAAGGCGCGGCTGGTTGCAATATCGCTGTCTCAATCTCATCAAACCCCTTGCTTGCAAAAAACTCGCGCGGCGTTATTTTTGTTGTCTCTTCTATATTTGTTGCCATTTTAGGGGCGCGTGTTGTTTCAGGTATAATCCCGCCAAATACAATTCCCGCTACATTCAAACTTCGTTGTCGTGCCATTTGTGCCAATTGATAATATGCTTTCGCAGGAAATCCCAATTTTCGATAATTGGACACCGCAGAAGGTCTTACCCCCAATATATCGGCAAGGGCTTTTGTCCCTCCAAAAGCATCAATCACATCACTCGCCGTACCAAGTAATCTGTTTTTTTTCCAAGCAGAATTATAACCACCCCCAACTGGCATTTTGATAGAAGTCGGTGCTTCTTCCAATTCTTGATATTCCTCATTCATACCCTCTATTATTCATATTTTCTAAACAAAGTAAAGCAAAATAGCACATTCATTTTTAATGAACTCACAATACACAAAAAATGAACTACCTAAAAAATAAAAAATTATACACAAAATATGAACTTTACGACCCCAAAATCTCTTTAATTCTCCCAACAATATCAGCACGAGGAATCTGCTGTTGCGCATGGGCAGATGCCCGCCATTCTTTATTATCTTGAATTGTGGCGGCTTTTTCTTGCCCTAGCCGCAGGTCTTTAATGGTGATGACATTGGCTTTGCGCTCGTCTTCGCCTATAATTAATGCCAACCATGCCCCCCGATTATCGGCATAGCGCAATTGGGCTTTCATAGCGCTATCGCCCATATACATCTCAGCCGCAATTCCTTCTTTTTGTAGGGTTTGCACCAGTTCCAGCAGGTCGGGGCGGTCTTGTTTATCCATCACCAGCACGATAACAGGCGGTGAATTTGCGCCCATTTTCGCGCCATCGCGCAATTCCAGAGCCGCCGCCAAGCGACTAATCCCAATAGATATGCCCGTTGCGGGCACTTCTACGCCCTTGAATCGTTTGATTAAATCATCATAACGCCCCCCCCCACCAACAGAGCCAAAAGGCACAGCTTTGCCGTTTTCATCTTCCACTTCAAAGCCTAGTTCAATCTCAAATATCGGACCAGTATAATAGCCCAGCCCCCGCACAACAGGCGGCGCAATACAAATTTGTTCCGCCCCAAACCCAAGCCCAGTAAAGAGTTCGTCCATTTCTGCTAGTTCTGCCAGCCCATTTTTACCACTCTCATTCCCCCCGACAAGCTCTGCCATTGCCGCTAATGTTGCGGTGCGGTCATCATCTGGAATTGCTACAAGCCTTGCAATAGGGGCGATTTGCGCATCGGTTAATTCGGCACCTTTGGTGAAATCCCCGCTATCATCTTTGCGTCCCGCCCCCAATAAAGCCTCTACACCCGCCGCTCCCAGCCGATCATATTTATCCATCGCGCGTAAAATAGTCAGGCGCCGTTGTTCGTAATTCTCATCATCGGGCGATAATCCAATAACTTGTAATAAGCCGTCCATTATTTTGCGATTATTAACACGGATTTGATACGCCCCCTTTGATAACCCGACCGCCTCCATACAACGCACAGCCAGCATACAAATTTCGGCATCGGCTGCCATATTCGCCGCCCCGACTGTGTCGGCATCCATTTGCAAAAATTGGCGATAGCGACCGGGACCGGACTTTTCATTACGCCAGACGTGCCCCCATTGATAACGGCGAAACGGCTTGGGCAGGCTATCATAATGCTCCGCCACATACCGTGCTAGTGGTGCGGTCAAATCATAGCGCAGGCTCAACCATTGCTCGTCATCATCTTGTAGCGAAAAGACACCCTCATTCGGGCGATCATCATCGGGCAAAAACTTACCCAGTGCATCGGCATATTCAAAGGCGGCACTATCTAGCGGCATAAAACCATGTAGCCGATAAACGGCGGCGAGGGTGGTTATCATCTGTTGTTGGCGCTCTAATTCTGCGCCACCAATATCGCGAAAGCCACGCGGCAAACGCGGTTTTGGTCTAAATTGCTTTTTGCTCTTGTCTTTCGCCATGATTTCCCTTCTCTAGCGTGTCTCAGTTGTTATAGCAAGCATGGTATTTACTACCCAAAACTGATATTTATTACCCAAAACCGACACATTTTGATATTTTATGCAAAATCTTGTGAATTTAGCGCAATATTCTATTGCTTTTGCGGTGCTGATTGTGTAAGGAAGGCGCACACATCATCAATAAGGGGAGACGATTATGAACTACACACAATTGGTTAAAGAGAATGCGGCAAAATTAAAGACGCAGGGCAGTGCTTGGGCGGCGATAAATGCTGATTATGTAACACGGATGCAGTTACAGAATCGCTTCCGCACGGGTCTGGATATTGCGCGTTATACTGCGGGTATTATGCGCAAAGATATGGCGGCCTATGATGCAGATAGCAGCCAATATACGCAATCATTGGGTTGTTGGCATGGTTTCACGGCACAGCAAATGTTGATGGCGGTTAAGCGTCATCGTGGCACATTAGATAAGTCTTATGTTTATTTGAGCGGCTGGATGGTTGCGGCATTGCGCTCTGATTTTGGACCATTGCCGGATCAATCTATGCATGAGAAAACTTCGGTGCCTAATTTGATTGAGGAGATTTACACTTTCTTAAAACAGGCAGATGCGCGCGAGTTACGCCATATTTTTATTGAACTAGACGAAGCCCGCAAAAGTGCTGGCGATGAGAAAGCCGCTCTTGCTAAGATTGATAATTTTGAAACCCATGTCGTGCCGATTATTGCCGATATTGATGCTGGTTTTGGTAATGAGGAAGCAACTTATTTGCTCGCCAAAAAAATGATAGAGGCGGGGGCGTGTTGTATCCAAATAGAAAATCAGGTGTCAGATGCGAAGCAGTGTGGTCACCAAGATGGTAAGGTGACGGTACCGCATGAGGACTTTTTGTCAAAAATCAATGCGGTGCGTTATGCCTTTTTGGAGATGGGTGTTGATGATGGTGTCATCGTGGCACGGACAGATTCACTCGGCGCTGGTCTGACGCAGAAAATCCCTGTTTCAAATAAAAAGGGTGATTTAGCCGACCAATATAATGCGTTTTTGAAAACCGAAGAAGTGGCTGACCCTTCTAAATTGGCACAAGGCGAGATTACGCTTACCCAAGACGGCAAGCAGGTAAAGCCTGTGCGTCTAGCGAATGGTCTGTTTGCTTTCAAAGATGATACGGGCGAAGATCGTGTTGTGCTTGATTGCATCACATCGTTGCAAAATGGTGCTGATTTATTATGGATTGAAACGGAGCGCCCGCATGTTGGGCAGATTGCCGCTATGGTTTCGCGGGTGCGCAAGGTTATTCCGAATGCGAAACTTGCCTATAACAACTCGCCTAGTTTCAACTGGACACGCGCTTTTCGCGACCAAGTCTATGGCGAATGGGTGGCGTCTGGCAAAGATGTTTCGGCTTATCCTGACCCTGCCACGTCTATTGCCAATGGCGACGATGGTCTTATGGCGGCAGAATTTGATGCGAGTGCGCTTGCACAAGAAGCCGATGGTCTTATCCAAGCCTTCCAAAAAGATGCGGCGCGTGAGGCGGGTATTTTCCACCATTTGATTACCTTGCCGACTTATCACGAAACGGCATTGGGCACAGATATTCTCTCGGAAGGTTATTTCGGGGATTTGGGTATGCTGGCTTATGTGCGTGATATTCAGCGACAAGAGATTCGCCGCCGTCAGGCTTCTGTGAAGCACCAAGACTTGGCGGGTTCCAATATCGGTGATGACCATAAGGAATATTTCTCAGGCGATAATGCGCTATTGGCATCGGGTGAAGACAACACGATGAACCAGTTTTAAGCGGCTCTCTTTTTTGAGTGAAACTTTTGAGTGATTTCGCTACGACTGATTTATCCGATGCGGCTGGTGGCTTGCGCTATGTTGCCCCGACATTTCACGACTTTGGCGGCATTATCCGCTTCTCTGGTCAAATCAAAACCCTCGCCACCTTTGAGGACAATAGCAAAGTCCGCGAAGCCGTAGAAACACAAGGGCACGGACAGGTGCTGGTGGTTGATGGCGGTGCTTCTATGCAATGTGCTTTATTTGGTGGTAATCTGGCAACGCTCGCTGCCGATAATGGCTGGGCGGGGCTTGTCATCAATGGCTGTGTCCGCGATTGTGCCGAATTAAAAGCCGCCAAAATCGGTAT
>VSKW01015778.1_pt1 | contig 13106 bp, 11 predicted proteins | sample 4798611 | NCBI WGS metagenome assembly VSKW01 (sample SAMN12179536, study PRJNA552185) | sponge metagenome | biome: deep-sea hydrothermal plumes; feature: spots directly above weak diffusing fluid; material: sea water; isolation source: sponge from the Crane site of a hydrothermal vent ...
AAAATAAACGCTTGACATTTATCTCAAACTAGAACAAAAAGGGAACATCTAAAAATATAGAGAAAGGAAGCGATGATGACTAAGAAAACACAAATGAAAGAAATGCTGGAAGATATATTTGCGATGGGGGCGCTTATCGGGCTTGGCTATGTCATTTTGCTGTGGAGTACTATCGGCGAAGCCCTTGCGGGTTAGTGCGAATCCACGCAATGTGGGGTAATGGAGCCTAAGTTCATTCACCTGCGAATCCAAAGCAGTTATTCTCTGCTAGAGAGTGCCTTGACGATAGATGCTCTGGCGGAGGAGGCTGTTTCTAGCACGATGCCCGCTATGGGGATTACGGATAGGGACAACCTATTCGGGGCGCTGGAGTTTTCCGAAGCCCTAGCCCATAAGGGGGTGCAGCCGATTATTGGGGCGACTTTGCACCTGATATGGAATGCCGAAGATGAAATTGGCGGGGATATAGCTCTTTATGCCAAAAATGACGAGGGCTATCGTAATTTACTGGCATTAGTCAGCCATGCCCACTTGCACGGTGGCAAGGCGGGGAAGGTGGGTATCACCCCCGCTGTATTGCAGACGCATGCGGCGGGTCTTATCTGCCTCACCGGTGGTCGCAATGGTATCATAGATTCAGTTCTTGCTATGCAGCAAACGCGGCAATCAAAAGAAATTTTTTCTTTATTAAACAATACATTTACTGATAATCTTTATGTAGAACTACAGCGCTATAGCAACGTCACAGACCCTGAAATTGAGGCGGCATTATTAGACTTCGCCTATACGAATGATGTGCCTTTGGTGGCAACCAACCAGACACTTTTTGCCTCCCCTGATGATTATAATGCGCATGATGCGCTTATTTGCATAGCGGACAGCACCTATGTGACGACACAAGAGCGTCGTCATTACACGCCCGATCATTGTTTGAAATCGGCACAGGAGATGTGCACTCTTTTTGCGGATTTACCCGAAGCCTTAGAGAATACGATAGAGATTGCCAAACGTTGTGCGTATCGCCCGATGACGGCGCCGCCGATGTTGCCTAATTTCGGGGTGGCGGACGAGGCGGCAGAGTTACGGGCGCAAGCGAAAGCGGGTCTGGCGGAGCGATTGAAGACCAGCCCCATCACCAAAGCCGAGCAAGACTATTACGACCGCCTAGATTTTGAGTTAGATGTTATTAATAATATGGGTTTTGCGGGGTATTTCTTAATCGTGGCGGATTTTATTCAGTGGGCGAAGCGTCAATCGATAGCGGTAGGGCCTGGTCGTGGTTCGGGTGCGGGTTCTGTGGTGGCGTGGGCGCTAACGATTACAGATTTGGATCCGCTGCGCTTCAATCTTCTGTTTGAGCGGTTTTTGAATCCGGAACGTGTTTCTATGCCTGACTTTGATATTGATTTTTGCCAGTCGCGCCGTGATGAGGTTATTCGTTATGTGCAAGAACGTTATGGGGCAGATAAGGTTGCGCAAATCATTACATTTGGCAAGTTGCAGGCGCGGGCGGTGTTGCGTGATGTCGGGCGGGTCTTGCAGTTGCCGTATAATCAGGTGGATAGAATTTGCAAAATGATTCCGAATAACCCTGCTGCGCCTAGCACATTGGCGCAGGCGCTGGCGAGCGAACCACGTTTGCGTGAAGAACAAGAGGGTGATGAGCAAGTGCGACAGATGATGGATATTAGCCTAAAATTAGAGGGTCTATATCGCCATGCGTCTACCCATGCGGCGGGTGTGGTGATTGCCGATAGGCCATTGCACGAACTCATTCCGCTTTATAGCGACCCCAAATCAGAGATGGCGGTGACGCAATTCAATATGAAATGGGTTGAAAAGGCGGGGTTGGTGAAGTTTGACTTTCTGGGGCTAAAAACTTTAACGGTGATAGAGCGCACCCTTGAACTTTTACCCGAAGCCGACCGCCCCGATATGCTTGCCCTACCTTTTGATGACGCCAAGACATTTGCTCTATTGCGAGACGGCGATACGATTGGTGTTTTCCAGCTAGAAGGTTCTGGTATGCGCGATGCTTTGCGCAATATGCAGGTTGATGGGTTTGAGGATATTATTGCGTTGGTTTCGCTTTATCGTCCGGGTCCGATGGAGAATATCCCGCTTTATAATTCGGTCAAGCGGGGCGATGTTGAACCAGATTATCTCCACCCCACATTAGAGCCATTATTGAAAGAAACTTATGGCGTGATTATTTATCAGGAACAAGTGATGCAGATAGCGCAAACTTTATCGGGCTATTCGCTTGGCGAGGCAGATTTATTACGCCGTGCTATGGGTAAAAAAGATCAATCAGGAATGGATGCACAAAAGGCGCGGTTCATAGAGGGGGCGATTGCCAATGGTGTTGAAAAGCGCAAAGCGTCTGATATTTATGATTTGGTGAAAAAATTTGCGGGTTATGGTTTCAACAAAAGCCATGCGGCGGCTTATGCTTTGATTGCCTATCAGACGGCATATTTGAAAGCCAATTTCCCATTGGCATTTTATGCCGCTTCTATGACGCTAGATTACGAACGCACCGAGAAGCTGAATGTATTCCGTCAAGATGCTGCGAGGGCGGGGCGGGATATTCGCCTTGCGTCCCCCGATGTTAATCGGTCATTGGTTCGTTTCGGGGTGAAGGAAGATGAGATTACCTATGCCCTTTCGGCTATTCGCAATGTTGGCAGTGGGTCAATGGAAATGCTGGTGGAGGAGCGCGAGACGAATGGCAAATATAAATCGCTGATTGATTTCGTTCAACGCATCGGGGGCATCGGGTTAAATCGGCGTTTGTTAGAAAACCTTATTAAGGCGGGGGCATTGGATAGTCTGGAACCGAACCGTGCCAAACTCCTCAATGGTATAGAGCATTTATTGGGAGAAGCAGGTGCTTCGCAATATGAGCGCGAAACCCAACAGGAAAATATGTTCAATGGCGAAGGCGGTGAGCAAAATGAATTGCATCTGCCCGACACACCCGCATGGGCCACAACGTTGCGCCTTAATTACGAGTTTGAAGCCATCGGCTTTTTCTTATCGGGGCATCCGCTTGATGAATATAAAACATTGCTAGACCGCAATCATGTGATTATGTCGGATAAGTTAGCGCAACAAACATCAAAGAAGATATTGATGGCGGGGGCGGTTATCAAAAAACAAGAACGCAAGAGCAAACGCGGCAATGCCTTTGCTTTTGTTAGCCTATCTGATGAAGGCGGGCAGTTTGAAATCACCATATTCTCCGAAGTGCTATCGCAATCACGAGAGATTTTGGAAGAGGGAAATCTTGTTGTCGTCGGTGTGGATATAGACACAAGCGAAAGCATAAATGGGCAAGAAGGCAGTTTGCGTTTAACCGCCAGTTCGGTGCGCTCTATTGATAGGTTGAGCGAGAATAATGAAACGGGCTTGCGTATTTTTGTCAGCAATCGGGATACGCAGATTTACAAGACCATAAAATCACAATTAGACGAAGGTCGCATAACCGATTCCAAGAAAAAGGGTGGTATGGTGCATATCACAATACAAGGTAATGTCGCTGGTGATGTAGAGTTAGAACTGCCAGACAGATATAATATCAATCCCCGCATTACGGGGGCATTAAAATCAATTCCAGGAATTCATGTTGAAACCGTGTAGCGGTTTATAGTTCATTACCCCAGCAACGCCACCCTTTGGTTTTTTTGCGTGCAAATAATTCTATTTTCTTTTGGTCGGGAAACATATCTTCAATGCCCTTTCGGACTGCTTCGGGTTTGCGGCTGTGTATGCTGCGTGGCTCGTTTATGGTCTGGCGGATGTTTCTTGCCCCACGCGGATTGGGTATTTTACCCATTTTGAAAACAAGGCAGAGTTCATTTTCGCTCATCGTATAAAAACCGGGATTGGGCTTGCTCTTATGCCAAACAAAAGCAACGGTTGCCCAGTCAAAGCCCCATGCTTTGCCTAAATCTATGGCTTGATCCAAATGCGGGGAGGTCGCCCACATAAATAGCAAGCAATCCTCTGCCGTTATGGTTTGTATGGGGAGTGCCATCAGGTCTTTGGTTTTGACGGTCGGGTAGTGCCGCAAAGCCCCGCCGCTATCGCCGCTATCTTTGCCCGCGTGTTGCAATTGCCCTTTATAGTCCCATGGGGGGTCGGCATAGATAATCCCAAATTTGCTACGGGACGGTAAAGGCGGAAATAAATCGTAAGCCTTTTGCGTTTTAATTGTCTTTTCAATTGTCTTTATATTGAGGTTACCCATAAATCTTGCTCCCGTTTTCTCTATTTGTTCTAATGTGCCGATTCTGCTCCATACGCAATGATTCTTTGGAATTATTTGCAATTATTTTTGGTTGCATTTTGTCGCATTTTTCTATATAAGCCGCAGAATCACTCACGCGAGGCTTCTCTTCGTGCTGGCATTGTGTCAGTCATCTTCGCGGCGGAACAACGAGAGAAAGGAAGAACGACATGGCATTGCCAGATTTTACTATGCGCCAACTATTAGAGGCTGGCGTTCACTTTGGACACCAAAAACATCGCTGGAACCCCAAAATGGATTCTTATATATTCGGGAGTCGTGATGGTATCCATATTTTAGATTTATCAAAAACGATGCCGCTTTTGCATCAGGCTCTGGTTGCAGTGCATGATGTTGTTGCTGCTGGGGGGCGGGTGCTTTTTGTTGGCACGAAACGCCAAGCGGCGGAGCCGATAGCCAAACACGCAACGCAATGTGCGCAATATTATATGAATGCGCGTTGGTTGGGTGGCACTTTAACGAATTGGCAGACTATCTCTAACTCCATCAAGCGGTTGCGCGAATTAGAAGCCATATTAGATGATGGCGGCGCTATTGGTCTTACCAAGAAAGAAATCCTAACCCTTATGCGCGAGCGCGAGAAACTAGACCGCGCCCTCGGCGGCATTAAAGAAATGGGTGGCACACCAGAAATAATGTTTGTGGTTGATGTCAATAAGGAATCGATTGCGATTGCAGAAGCGAAAACATTATCTATCCCTGTCGTTGCGATATTAGATACAAATTGTAATCCGGACGGCATTGATTATCCCATACCGGGCAATGATGATGCGTCGCGGGCGATTGATTTATATTGCGACCTTATCTCCAAAGCGGTGATTGCGGGTATTGAAACCAGTTCATCAAAATCAGGTGTTGATGTTGGGGCGGCAGACGAGCCAAAAATGGAAACGGTCGTGGCAGAAGCAGAGGCGGCTGCAGCAGCAAAAGTGGAGACGCCAGAAACTGAAGCGCCAAAAGAAGCGGCGCCATTAGCAACTGAAGCAGAACCAGAAAAAACACCAGAAGAAACACCCGCTACATAATACGAAGAATAGGAGCAAACAAATGGCAGACATAACAGCAAGCATGGTTAAGGATCTTCGCGAGGCATCAGGCGCAGGTATGATGGATTGTAAGTCAGCCTTGAACGAGACAGGTGGCGAAATCCAAGAAGCATTGGATTGGTTGCGCACGAAGGGTTTGTCAAAGGCGGCGAAGAAATCGTCACGCGTGGCGGCGGAGGGTCTTGTTGTTGTTGCCACAGCCGATAATTTCGGGGCGGTGGTTGAGGTTAATTCTGAAACAGATTTTGTGGCGCGTAATGAGACGTTTCAATCTATGGCGACAGATATTGCGCAATGTGCTGTTGCGACACGAGGCGACCATGCGGCTTTATTGGCGGCACAATATCCGGGTGCTGACAAAAGCATAGAGGAACATGTGCAAGAAATGGTTGGCACGATTGGCGAGAATATGAATGTGCGCCGTTCAGATAGCCTAAGCGTAAGCGAGGGGATTGTTGCCGCTTATATGCACAATAAGGTGATAGATAATGCGGGTAAGATTGGTGTATTGATTGCGCTTGAATCTTCGGGGGACAAGGCGGCATTACAGGCTTTGGGACATCAGTTGGCGATGCATGTGGCGGCGACCGCTCCTTTGGCGGCGCATTTATCTGACTTAAAGGCAGATGATGTAGAACGCGAACGCGCTGTGCTCATCGGTGAAGCAAAAGAGAGCGGCAAGCCCGAAGAAATTATTGAAAAAATGGTAGAAGGTCGTTTGCGCAAATTCTATGAAGATGTTGTGCTAGAGATGCAAACATTTGTCATTGATGGCGAAACAAAGATTGAGAAAGTCATTGCCAATGCCGCAAAAGAATGCGGTGCAGAAATCACACTTAAAGGGTTCATAAGGTTTGAGTTGGGGCAGGGCGTTGATAAGGGCGAGCAAACAGACTTCGCAGATGAGGTTGCCGCATTAGGTGGATAAAATGACAGCCGCAGTTCCCTATAGACGTGTTCTTTTGAAAGTATCGGGCGAGGCCCTTATGGGGGGTGGTCAATATGGTGTTGATGTTGCCACGACAGATCGTATAGCGGGGGAGGTGCGTGATGCCCTAGCCGCAGATGTTGAAGTGTGTATGGTTATCGGTGGTGGCAATATCTTTCGGGGTTTATCGGGCGCTGCCAATGGTATGGATAGGGCGAGTGCAGATTATATGGGAATGTTGGCAACGGTTATGAATGCGATTGCCATGCAAAATGCCCTAGAGCGACAAGATATACAAACACGGGTTTTATCGGCAATCCCGATGACGAGTGTTTGCGAACCCTATATTCGCCGCCGTGCGATGCGCCACATGGAAAAGGGGCGTGTTGTTATATTTGCGGCGGGGACGGGCAATCCTTTTTTCACAACAGATACAGCGGCGGCATTACGCGCCACAGAGATGAATTGCGATGCGCTATTGAAGGGTACAAATGTTGATGGTATTTATTCTAGCGACCCGAAAAGCGATCCAAAGGCGACACGTTATGACAGCCTGACCTATATGGAAGTGTTATCAAAAGATTTGAAGGTTATGGATGCCTCTGCTATTTCTTTATCGCGCGAGAATGATATACCGATTATTGTTTTCTCCATCCAAGAAATGGGTGGATTTTTAGGGGCGTTGCGTGGTGATGGCGCACACACTATAGTCAAATAATAGTGAAAGGAACAAGCGATGAGCATAGACAAAAAAGATATTGAAAGCAGAATGGGCAAAGCGGTTGAGGCATATCGCCAAGAACTGGCAGGGCTACGCACGGGGCGGGCGAATGCGTCTTTGCTAGACCCCATAATGGTTGAGGTTTATGGGCAGAAAATGCCGATAACACAAGTCGCCACGATTTCTGTGCCAGAAGCACGGCTTATCAATGTGCAAGTGTGGGATAAAGATCAAACAGCCGCCGTTGAAAAATCTATCAGGGAGAGTTCGCTGGGGCTCAACCCGAATACGGAAGGCACATTAATTCGTATTCCTCTGCCCGATTTGAATGAAGAACGCAGAGAAGAACTGATTAAAGTCGCGAGCAAATATGCCGAAGGCGCAAGAGTTGCCGTTCGTAATGTGCGCCGTGATGGTATGGATCAAACGAAAAAAGCCAAACTGCCCGAAGACGAAGCCAAAGATACCTCTGATGAAATCCAAAAATTCACAGATACGCACGTCTCGCAAATAGATGAAATGCTTAAAGCAAAAGAGGGCGAAATCCGTCAAGTGTAGATGGACGACATCCCCACTCATCTGGCAATCATTATGGACGGCAATGGACGCTGGGCATCGCAACGCGGGCTGCCGCGCACACGAGGGCATGCCAAAGGGGTGGAGGTCGTGCGTGATATTGCGCGTGTCGCCGCCGATAGGGGGGTGCAGTGCTTAACGCTTTTCTCTTTTTCTAGCGAGAATAGGGCACGCCCAAAGGCGGAGGTTGATTTTTTATTCACCCTGCTAGAGCGATTCATAGAAGCCGATTTAGCAGACCTACACACTCGCAATGTGTGCTTGCGTGTATTGGGAAGGCGTGACGATTTACCCTTCAAATTAAAAAGCCTGATAACCCATGCCGAAACATTAACATCAGAAAACACAGGGCAAAGATTACAAATCGCATTTAATTATGGCGGTCGTGAAGAGATAGCCGATGCCGCCTCTCGCCTTGCCAAAAGGGTGGTCGCTGGCACATTAGATGCCAACGCTATCACCCCCGAAGTTATGAATACAGAATTGCTGACAGGGGGCTTGCCCGACCCAGACTTGCTTATTCGCACGGGCGGGGAACATCGCATTTCCAACTTTTTATTGTGGCAATGTGCTTATACCGAACTTTATTTCACCGACATATATTTTCCAGACTTTAGCGAGCAAGATTTAGATACAGCCCTAGACGCCTATAAAAAACGCGAACGCCGCTTTGGTAAATTAGAAGGGGAAGCATAATATGTTAAATCGTATTTTATCTGCACTCGTGGCGTTGCCGATTGTGCTTGTGCCGCTTTATCTTGGTGGTTGGTATTTGGCAGTGTTTGTATGGGCGATGGCGACTTTGGGGTGCTATGAGTGGGTGCGCCTTGCTAACGACAAAAACATTATTCGCGACACTGCCATTTTAAGTTTTGTATTTGCGGGAACGTGGCTTTTACTGATGCAACAATCTTTGGAACTCTATAATACGGCTTTGGCAATTGTTGCGGCAAGTGTCGGGGTGATATTGCTTATATTTGGGCGGCGGTTGCCAACAATGCTTGGGGCGGTTTTATATATTCTCTTGCCGTGTTTGTTGTTGCTTATTTTACCCGCCCAATTGCTTGGGTCATTTGATACGCTATTGCAAAATGCGGGGCAAGAATCACTCGCTACGGATGTTACGCGCTTATTCGCTTTCATATTTTTATTATCTATTTTTGTGCCTGTTTGGTTATCTGACATTGGGGCATTGGCATTGGGTAAAATGATAGGCGGCGCAAAACTTGCCCCCAGCATTTCCCCCAATAAAACATGGGCAGGGTTAGGCGGCGCAATAGTTGGGGCAAATTTGTTAAACCTTATTGCCTTGCCAATTATGCTGACTGCAGAGCCGAGCGACCCCTCGCTTTGGGATCTATGGCTGGTATGTATAATCTATGCCACTTTCATCGGGTTGATATCACAAGCGGGGGATTTATTTATGTCCTCGCTCAAGCGTAAATATGGCGCAAAGGATACAGGGGCGATAATGCCCGGACATGGCGGGCTATTAGATAGAATAGATGGCTTGTTAATGGTGCTGTTATTCTTGCCGCTTCTTTATTATGTGCTAGCGCCTTTATCACAGTGAAACAAAAAATTGCAATTTATGGGGCGACAGGCACAATCGGGGATAATGCTCTGGCATTGATTGATGCGCACCCTGAACGATTTGAAATCACGCTTCTAACCGCGCATACCAATATAAAAAAACTGGCGGCACTTACGCAAAAATATATGCCGCCTTATATTGTGGTCGGGCAGGGGCGCAAGCAAGACTTCCACAACATACTCCCCAATTATAAAGGCGAAGTGTTAGAAGGCGAAGCAGGTTTGCTAGAAGCGGCGCAACACGAAACCGATATGGCGTTGATGGCAATCGTTGGCTTTGCGGCATTGCCACCGACATTGGCATTACAAAAACAAGGCACGACCATTGCGCTTGCCAATAAAGAATGTATTGTCGTGGCGGGGGCACTGATTATGGCGGGTGTAAATGATAAGGCGTTGCTTTTACCTGTCGATAGCGAACACAATGCGATATTCCAACTGCTCCAAAATAAAAATCAGGCGGAGGTGGAAAAGATTGTTATCACGGCATCGGGTGGTCCTTTTCGCACTTATTCTCGCCAGCAAATGGAATCGGTCACGCCAGCGCAAGCGATAGCGCATCCGAATTGGCGTATGGGGGAGAAAATATCGGTAGATAGTGCGACCCTTATGAATAAGGGGCTGGAGCTAATAGAGGCACATCATTTATTTGCCATCGCCCCTGATAAATTGGATGTGTTGGTGCATCAGGAATCGGTGGTGCATGGTTTGATTTATTTTAACGATGGCGCGGTGTTGGCACAAAAGAGTTTGCCCGATATGCGTATTCCGCTTGCGTCTGTGTTGGCGTATCCCGATAGGATTGCCAGCACAGTGCCACCGCTAGACTTGGCGGCGATAGGCACATTGCATTTTGAGGAAGTGGATAGGGGGCAATTCCCCTGCCTTGCGCTGGCGGAGCAAGCCTTAGAATCGGGGGGATTTGCGCCGACCATATTGAATGCGGCGAATGAGGTGGCAGTAGCGGCATTTCTCGCCACACAGATAGGCTTTTTGGATATAGAGCGGGTGGTTGCGGAATCTCTATCGTCTGCGCCTGTATCTACCGCCACGCTTCCCGCCATATCCCCCGCCCATTACAGCCTAGAGGCGATAATTACCTGCGACACCGAGACCCGAAAATTTTGCACAAATCTTATTCAAAACAGGCTATAAGAAATCCCCATGGATATATTACAGACCATTTATAGCGATTCAGGCTTGAACTATATATTGCCTTTTCTCTTTGTGCTGACGATTGTCGTCTTTTTTCACGAGTTAGGGCATTTCGCGGTTGCACGGTGGTGCGGGGTAAAGATAGAGACTTTTTCTATCGGCTTTGGTCGTGCCATTTTTCGCAAATACGATAAACACGGCACAGAATGGAAAATAGGCTGGCTTCCTTTAGGGGGCTATGTCAAGTTTCTGGGTGATGAGAATGCGGCTTCTGCCCCCTCATCGGAGAAACTAGCGGGTATGGATGCCACCACACGGCAAGACACATTACATTATAAACCTGTTTGGCAACGCTCGGCTGTGATGGCGGCGGGTCCTTTTGCCAATTTTTTATTGGCGATTGTTATTTTTGCAGGCCTGTTTGGCATTGTCGGACAGCAGATTATTACACCAGTCATAGACCAAGTGGTGGCAGATAGTGCCGCCGCCACCGCCCAGTTAAAACAAGGCGATGTTATTCAATCCATAGATGGCACAGCGATTGACAATTTTAATGAAGTGCGCCGCCTTGTTACAATCAATGCCGACACACCATTATTGTTTGGCATATCACGAGGCGGTGTCTTGCTTGATGTCGTGGTCGTGCCAAAGCGCGTGCTAGAAACAGATAGGTTCGGCAATGAATATCATGTTGGCAGGTTAGGCATCACCGCCCGCACGAATGGCGAAAACATTGCCACCACACGCCACAACCCTATAGCGGCAGTCGGGCTGGGCGTGAAGGAAACCTACTTTATTATAGAGCAAACTTTATCGGTATTAGGGCGCATCATATCGGGGCGTGAGGGGGCAGAAAGTTTGGGCGGTCCTCTACGCATCGCACAAATATCGGGGCAGACAGCAAGCGTCGGGTGGGTGGCACTCATTAATTTGACAGCGACATTATCGGTCAGCATTGGTTTAGTGAATTTATTCCCAATCCCTATGCTTGATGGCGGGCACCTCGTTTTTTATGGCTACGAAGCCGTGCGGGGCAAACCCCTATCAATGCGGGCGCAAGAGATTGCTATGCGGTTCGGGCTAGGCTTTGTGCTATTGCTATTTGTATTCGTCACTTGGAATGATATAATAAGGCTTGTGAATTAGATTATGAAACATACACACAAATATCTCTTCGCCGCCGCTGTCAGTGCGGTTTTGGTTTTTTCCCCCGCCCCCGCATATGCAGAACTGGGCGAGGAAATCAGTTTTATCCGTGTGGAAGGCACCCAAAGGGTAGAGCGCGAAACCGTGCTGACCTATATGGTCATCAATGAGGGCATGGTTGATGAAGCAGAACTCGTCGATAGATCCGTCAAAACATTATTTGCCTCTGGTCTATTCTCTGATGTCACCATCAGGCGCAAAGATAAAGGCTTGATTGTGTCTATCGTGGAAAACCCTATCATCAATCGTATCGCTTTTGAGGGCAACACAAAAATAGATTCCGAACGTTTGGGGGAAGAATCAAGTTTGCGCCCCCGCCAAATCTACACCCGCAATAAAGTCCAAGATGATGTGGAACGTTTCGTTGAAATCTATCGCCGCACCGGGCGTTTCGCGGCGCGTATTGACCCGAAAATTATTCAGCTGCCGCAAAATCGTATTGATTTGATATTTGAAATTGATGAAGGGCCTGTCACAGGTATCCGCACGATTAAGTTTCTCGGCAATAGTGCTTTTACCGACCGCCGCTTGCGAGAAGAAATCATCACGAGAGAGAGTCGCTGGTGGCGCTTCCTTTCTGCCAATGATAATTATGATCCAGACCGTATCGCCTATGATGCAGAAGTTATGCGCCGCTTTTATTTAAGCAAAGGCTATGCAGATTTTCGCGTTATCAATACGAATTCCGAACTAACACGTGACGGCAAAGAATTTTTTGTAACCTTCGCCATTGATGAAGGTGCGGTTTATGAATTTGGCAAAGCCAAAGTTGTCAGCAGCCTAGATAATGTTGATGAAGAAGTTTTACAAGACTCAATCACGCATGATGATGGGCAACGTTACGATGCGCGCGCTATTGACGAGACGATTGATAATCTCGTGCAAATCACGGGGGAGTTGGGGTTTGCCTTTGCCGATGTGCGCCCTCGTGTGCGGCGCGATCGTAAAGGGCGTGTCATCAATATAGATTATGTCATTGAAGAGGGCGAACGTGTTTATGTGCAACGCATCAATATCAATGGCAATGACCGCACCCAAGACCAAGTGGTGCGGCGTGAACTCCGCCTTGCCGAAGGTGATGCGTTTAATCGTGTTTTGCTCTCTCGTTCAGAGCGCAGCATAAGAGGGCTAGATTATTTTGAAAGTGTGGAAGTTAGCGAACACCCGGGCAGTACTGAAGACCAAACCGTCATTGATGTTGATGTGCGTGAAAAATCAACAGGGGAACTTAATTTGGGTGTAGGTTTTTCCTCCGCTAGTGATTTCTCTTTCCAAGTCGGCTTGCGCGAGCGTAATTTTTTAGGGCGTGGTTATCGGGTGCAACTCAATGCTTCGGTCAGTAAATATAACCAAACCTATGTGGCTCGTTTTACAGAACCCTATTTTTTGGGGCGCGACTTGGCGGCAGGGGTGGAAACGTTTCGCACTTCCAAACGTTATCGCAATAGTGATTTTCGCAGCGATAGCACAGGGGCAGGGTTATCATTATCATTCCCGCTATCACAAGACAGCCGCTTCCGCATTTTTACAAACTTCTCGCAAGTTGATGTCGGCGATTACGTCTCACGT